>Ga0209427_10000016_pt1 | contig 126822 bp, 127 predicted proteins | sample DeeMarSWOR136_30_FD_187465 | JGI IMG/M metagenome (GOLD analysis project Ga0209427, IMG submission 187465) | Marine sediment microbial communities from White Oak River estuary, North Carolina - WOR-1-36_30 (SPAdes) (version 2) | ecosystem: Environmental > Aquatic > Marine > Intertidal zone >... | reverse complement strand
CTTTGCCGTTGCCGAAGCTGCTCTTCCAGCCGAGGCCCTGCTCTTCGATGCCGGCACCCTCGGGCTCGGGACCTACATGTGCCGCATCGCCCGCGCCATGACACTTGCCGAAGGTGTGCCCACCGGCGATGAGCGCGACGGTCTCTTCGTCGTTCATGGCCATGCGCGCGAAGGTCTCTCGAACGTCACGGCCCGACGCTACCGGATCCGGGTTGCCGTTCGGGCCTTCCGGGTTCACATAGATCAAGCCCATCTGCACGGCGGCGAGAGGATTCTCGAGTTTCCGATCACCGGAGTAGCGCTTGTCCCCAAGCCACTCGCTCTCGGACCCCCAGTAAATATCCTCTTCCGACTCCCATATGTCTTCGCGCCCGCCGCCGAAACCAAATGTCTTAACGCCCATCGACTCCAGAGCGCAGTTGCCGGCGAGAATCATCAGGTCGGCCCAGGAGATTTTCTTGCCGTATTTCTGCTTGATCGGCCAAAGCAAACGACGCGCCTTGTCGAGGTTGGCGTTGTCAGGCCAGCTGTTGACAGGCGCAAAGCGTTGGTTGCCGGACCCCCCACCCCCGCGACCGTCGCTCGTACGGTAGGTGCCTGCGCTGTGCCACGCCATCCGGATGAAGAGCCCCCCATAATGACCGTAATCAGCAGGCCACCAGTCCTGCGAGTCGGTCATCAGCGTATAGAGGTCCTTCTTCAGGGTCTCCAGGTCAAGTTTCTTGAATTCTTCAGCGTAATTGAAGTCATCGCCCATCGGATTGGACAAGGAAGAATGCTGGTGCAGAATTTTCAAGTTCAACTGGTTCGGCCACCAGTCTAGGTTCGACATACGCGCGCGACTTGTTTTAAGCCTCTTTTTATCATTCAAATTAACATAACTCCTTTCTGAATATTTTTTTTAAGAGTGAACAATTAAAAAATATTATTATTATTATTATTATTATTATTATTATTACTTAAGAATGAGAATGATTAAAATGGGATTGAGATAATTTGCCAAAAAGTTATACTCCCAATCAGACTGGTGCAATAGCAACTTTAGTCGGAGGCAACATGTGGGCGCTTGTAAGCCTTGGTGTGGCCATTAAATTCCTAGGTACAACTCTTCCTTCGATAACAATTATGTCTGTAATGACCATCATGGGTTGGATACTGGTGCTACTTTATGCCAAGCTAATTAAAGGTAGCTTTATCTTAGGAATAATCATCAATGTTTTAGCTTTGATTGCACTAACTGCAGATCCAGGTACGCCGCCATGGTATACATTTTCCTGTGTTGTATGTGGCTTCGTACATGTCGCAGCTTATCTTATCGCACTAGCCTGTATATTCTTCAGCTATAAATCCTACAATGAACTAAAATAACGAAATTACAACAGAATGCCTAAATTCCATCAATTATTATTTTTTTTTCTCCAGGCTTAAAGCTGACTTTTACTTTTATTGTTTCGGTGATTGGAAAAGGGAAGCTAGTATCTTCTACAAGATCCATCGGCAGATAAATGAAATATTTACCATCTTTTCTTCTGAAAATACTTCCAACACTTTCATTTGCCAAAATATTACACACAACCATATTATTAATAGGTAGAACAATATTATAAAGTAAATGGTAATCAATAATTATAACGATAGCAGTATAGTTATTTATTGATAAAAGGATCTGATTAGGTTTGAGAGTATGTCAAAAATATATACTTTCAACCAGACAATGGCGATAGCATGTTGGTTTGCAAGTACAATGTGGGGCCTTACAGCTCATGCAATAGGCAGAATGCTCGGTCTGACACATCCAGTCTATACAATACTAGTTGTACTAGTTTGGGTATTGCTCCCATTATATATTAGGCTAATTAGACATTCCTTTATTGTTGGAATTTTCATCTTGGCTATTTCAATGAGTTATCTTGGATTTCTAACGAGTTTATTAGGTACCGCTGCTTGGTTCAGATTTTCAAGAGGACTATACGATTTCACCTATGCTTTATGGTATTTGATTTCAATTGCTTGCATATACTTTAGCTACAAATCTTGGAAGGAGCTTAAAAAGAAGTGATTAGAGCATGAGTAATTCTTCTCTTAATCAAGATAAAATAAAGAAGGAGAATTTGGAGCTAAAAAAAGAAATTGGAAAGTTAAGCCAAGAAAATCAGAAACTAAAGAAGGAAAATGAAGAACTACAAAATCTCATAAAAAGATTGAAGTTAATATAGAACACACTATATACGCTTTGTAGAATAAGTCTATAGAAACAAGAACCGAATTAGTTCTAAGATATTTAACTTATAATAATATAGGACTCCTAATTTTTTAGAAGGTTTCTAAGATATATCGGCTTATTTAAAAAGTCGCTTATTCTTTGTTTGATCTTCAAAAAACGATTTGATCTTTTCCTATTTATCCAAAAATCAATTATCCTACGAATTTCCATTACATCAGATGTATCGTTTATCAAAGTACCGAGTTCCAATTCCTCTATTCGCTGAGAGTTCCATTCCTGCTCAAAATTGTTTGTAATACATAAAACAGGAACCCCATGTGATAAGGCTTGATAGATAGTTCCATTTCCTCCGTGACAGATCACAATATCTATCATGTCCAGAATTGCAGTATGGTTTATGAAAGATCTAGAAAGTGTATTTGATCTATTCATAATCGGATTGTCTTTATTTGAAACTATTATCTTGAACTCTTCAAAGATGGAGTCATTTAGAAAAGATATTTTTTCCCAGTTACCCGTACTACCCATGCTTACAAGGATATTGGGATTATGATCGCCAATAAATTCAATTATCTCTTCTTCACAATCATTACCACGATAGAATAAGGGGCCAATGAAATGATAATTTTTATTATGTTTTTTTTGTGGAAAAAAATCCGGCAGATCGCATATGAGATTAACGTATCCTTCCAATTCGTCTAGAAAATAATGTTGTGAGGATAAGCTAAGCTCTTTTCTAATAAGTCTAAAGGGTTTGTGTATCTTTCTAAATGAAACATATTCTATTAGGCGGACTAAGAGGTTGAAAATAATTGCAGGCATTTTATCTGAATATTCATATCCTGGGTGATTGCGCGATACATTTCTAGTGAGCCTATAATATTTTGTCATATAACCATTCAGAAGCGATATAAATGTAGTATCAGTTTTTTCCGAAGCAATTTTCAAAGGCAGAGAAGTGTCTCCTAATACGAAATCAGGTTCGTACTCTTGAATTGTATTAATCTGAGAATAAAGTACACGCTCAATATTCTCTCGATTAATCCATGAAAAGTCAAAATTAACAGTTGCATTAACTATTTCTTCTGGATCGAAATTTTCAGTCTCAAATGTCTCAATATTTAATCTTTTAATGAAATTTCCAAACCTTTCTGAATTTGCGATCATTATATCAAATTGATTGTTGAGCTTTTTACACAATTCCAAACAACGTAAGTAATGAGATGCCATATCCATCGGAAAGACCATTATAAGCCCATTTTTATTGAAAGATTTCATTTTAGATCTTTTGCTTCGTTTTTTTTGATATCTTTCATTATTTCCTAGTCATATTATTAATGGCAAATTCGGTAAACTCATTATTTGGAAGGTATAATTAAGCGAGTATCATCTGATGCTGCTTTAATAGCTTTGATCGCACTTTTTTCTTTATCTTTTATCTCAAGCATAATATCAAAATCGAAGGATTTAGTCTCTTCTAAAAAATTTTGAAAATGCTCTATATTGATTGTATCTATGTGTTTCCCCTTTTTTCCACCAGGATACTGAGAACTGTAATCAACCATTAACTGCCCGTCTGCCTTATGCCAAGTCTTTCTTAATTCGTTGAAAAGCTTCCCCATGCTCTCCCCAGTGTTGTTACACTCGTGATGGAAAGTGTCAAAGAGCAAAGGTATGCTAATTTCACGGTTCAAATTAAGGCAATCTTCTATAGAGTAAAGCTTTTCATCATTCTCAATTACCAACCTTTTTTTGATTTTGGTATTAATTCTTTTAAATCTTGTAATGAAACGTTTCATGCTCTTTTCTTTGTCTCCGTATATTCCACCTACATGCAATTGAATTTTTGAAGATAAATCAAGTTCCATAAGATCTAGAACATCAACATGATAAGTCAATTCTCTCAAACTATTTTCGTAAATTCTCTCACTTAAGGAATTTAGTAGGATGAACTGATCTGGATGCATTGAGATTCTAATCCTATGCTTTTTTATGAAATTGCCAATATTCGCGAATTCTTTCTTAAACTTTTTCTGCCAATTGAACTGACAGATAGAATGGGATGCAAAAGGAACTAGATCAGAAGTTATCCGAAAAAAGAGAATGTTATGCTTTAAATTGAATTCCAGAATCCGCAGCAAGCAACTTAAATTATTCTTAACCGTCTCTTTTAAACGCTTTTCAGAATAGGATTTTAAACGAAATGTTATATCACTTTTACAGTCTAATAAATTATTTATGCAAGGATAGCCTATTCTCATTCCCAATAATCTCTTTCCATGTCAGCATCTGATAGTGGAAAACATTTAATCAACTCCTCAGGGTAAGGTTCAAAGAATGTTTGATTTATTAGATATTCTTGCCCAAACCTTATTATCCAAGATCTCATCAGGCTAGTTGATACGCATAATGGAATTCTTCCAGCTACATATTTCTTTAAAGATTCCAAAAGAAAATTCTTCTCTTTGCTAGAAAGGTCTTTCTTAAAATAGCCTAGAGCATGCATCAACACATTGTTACTAGAAGTATACCTAGGAGCTTTTGAAAAAGCGTAGTGAAGATTAAGTTCATACTCTTTTACTACATTATCAACTGTTTTGCTCTCTGGATTGGCAACTATATTTCCAAGAAGTCTAAGTAACTTTTGGTTGTACAACATTAATAGGAATTTATTGTCTGCATGAAATTGAACAAGTTTTTTCATGGATATGAATTTTTTCAATTCTCTAAATTTAGAAAAAGTAAATAGCCTTGTCAAAAAATGTTCTTTGATACGATGATTCCTTAATCTACCTTCATCTTCAATAGGAAGATAAGGAAACTCTCTTAAAACAGCGTCTCCAAAAAAACCTGTGCCCTTTGATATAGAGGCAACTTTACCAATCCGCGGATAGACCCTAACATCTTTAATGCCACATGATGGTGAACGATTCTTTAAAATAAATCCATTAACTTCTTTAAGTGAATCTAAAAATTTTTTTGCAAAACTATTCATATTTTCAGTTACGTCTTTATTTGTTATAGATTGTATTAGCTTCTTCTTGCCTTTTGTATAAACAACCCTGATAGGATTTCTTGGAACTCCTAAACCTATTTCAACTTCTGGGCAGATTGGATCAAAGTTCACAAAGGGATGCAATTTCTTTATAAAATCATCTGATATAACAAGTCCATTATATCTGCAGTGAGCAAAACCCAAACATTTACTTACAACTACATGAGGTTTGGGAAAATCGCCCATCATTTACGCCTTTTAAAGTCAAGAATTTAGAGCCCATAACGAATAGTTTAGAACTGTTGCGAAACTAACCCACAAGATATAGGGAATTAGCAACAATGCTGCGATCGTAGATACTTTATAGAAAGTGAAGATAGTCAATAATATTGTAATCCATAAAATTCCTATAACGACAAGCGCTGCAAATAATGCTCTCAAACCGAAGAATATTGGTGACCATATGGCATTTAGAAATAGCTGGATGCCGAATATAATCAGAGCTGTTTTGACTTGAGAATTATGAATGCCTTGACGCCAAACAAGATAGGCAGATATTCCCATAAGAGTATATAAAGTAGTCCAAACAGGCCCAAATACCCAATTTGGAGGGTTAAAAGATGGTTTTTCTAAGGAACTATACCATGTAGGAATAGCAGAGGTAGTGAAAATTGAACCTATAAATCCCGCGGAATTACAAATCACGATACTGATTATTAATTTGACTAATTCGATTGATTTCATATAATTCGCCTTATAATTTAGATAATAAATATACATATAATGTATTTACTAAAAGGATTTTAGGCCTATAGCCTCAATAATGTTCTCTAATTTTATTATCTTGAGTGGTTTATCGGAGCTTAAGGAGTCCCAACCATCTTTCTTCCTTAGACCATGTGCGGAAAGAAAATTCTTTGAAATACTTTCTTTTCCAATCTCAGCCATTTTTTCAATTGCATCTTTCCTTTCGTTAGGATCTTCAACAATCTTCAAAGATCCTCTCAATACAACGAATCTATATTCGCTAAGATCTGGCTGATAGCTTTCTATCTCTACACAGACTCGCTCATCCTGTTTGAGCAGTTTCATTTTCTTGCCATAATCTGTAAAGTGAAAGTATAAGGTATCATTTATGAAAACGTATTGAAAAGGAGCCATATATGGATATCCATCTCCTTTGAAAGCTATCCTGCATAGCTTTTGTTCTCTTATGAAATTATTAATCTCGTTCTCATCCATTTTAGGCAGTTTAACTTGTACCAAGAACTTCACCAAAATTTTGGAGAGTATACTAAAGATAATATCAATTACTAAAAAAATAAGAAAGTGAAGTTATTAGATTACTCAAGAGGAGTTGGATCGCATAGATTTTCTTGGTTAGCGGCCGCTCTACCGCACACCTTACAGATAAATTTAGCATCTTTTACTAGCGGAATTACTTCGTCAACATTGTAAGTATCTGACCAAATTTTGCACAAGTGTTTTTCGTGTCCCGGATGTGGAAACTTCATTTTTGGAAACTCCAAAATTGTTTACTCCTAATTAATTATTGACATAAGTTAGCGAATAAATTCCTATTTAAATTTAGCGTGTTTTATTGAATGCCTTCAATTCGCAGAGTTAAATAGTTCTACTGTATAAATTAAATTTCAAAATGTATACTCTTGACATTTTACGTTTGGCTTCTTCAGCATTATTAGAGAGAAGGTTTAGAGCAGGCCTAACAATCTTTATGGTAATTATCGGTTCATCTTTAATAATGGCCATTAATGGTTTGAGCGCCGGTAGTGAAAACCTGATAACTGATCAGTTGGGAACTTTGGGATCAAATTTAATTATAGTTAGACCGTCTGCTGCAGGTGGAGGTTTTTCAATAGGTATGCCAGAACAAAAACCTAAACTTGTTTTCAATGAGCAAACTGTTAATACTTTAAAGGGAATTCAAGGTGTAAGTTCTGTTGTACCATATTTCGAAGGAATAGTCACAATAAAATCTGGTGGAAAGGAAAAAACAGCAACATTAGTCGGAATAGAAAACAATATGCTTACTTCCGTTGCCCCAAAACTTGAGTTACTGGAGGGTTCTTTTGTAACTAGAACTGATCAAATCGGGATAGTCTTAGGTAATAATGTGGCTTATGGGGAAAATAATGTGTTATTTGCCCGAAATGGTCAGACTTTGAGTGTTGAATTTTCTAAGGTTGAACAAATGGGTTCGTTTGAAGAACTTAAAATCAAAAGAAAAAGTTTCCAAGTAAAGGGCATTCTAAATGAGCTAGGCAACATACTTATAGATAATCAAGTATTTGTCTCACTGCCAGCGGCCAATTCGGTGCTTGAAAAAGAAGGAAAATACTCTGGGATTTATGTTATCTCAAGAGATGCCCAACTGAATGATATAATCATTGAAGAGATCGAAGATATCTATGGTGATAAAATCGGTGTTACAACACCTAAGGCAATCATAGAGGTTATAAAACAGATCCTTGGTGCCTTTAATGCAAATGTTCAAGCTATAGGGGCTATTTCACTAATTGTAGGAGCTATTGGTATTATTGCGACCCTATATACATCTGTTTTAGAAAGAACAAGCGAAATAGGAGTTCTAAAAGCCATAGGTTTCAGTAATTCAACGATTTTACAATTGTTCCTAATGGAGTCTGCGATAATTGGTTTTGCAGGTGGTTTAGGTGGAGTATTCACGGGGATTGGTCTTGCCTATCTATTAAGTAAATATAATCCATTTACTCGTGGACTAGATTTGAATCCAATTTTCAAAATTGAAAGTATATTTTTTGTGATAATATTAACTATAGTTTTAAGCATTATTGCCGGATTATATCCAGCATGGAAAGCTGCAAGCTTAAGTCCAATAAAGGCGCTTCAAAAAAAATAATTAATTAATGAAACCCATCTTTGCTAATGCCTAAATAATTTTTCCCGATTTAGAAAAATTATGATTAAAATCAAAAATATTAAAAATAGACTAATATAAATCTGTGATATCAATTTTGACTGTATTTCATAATCACCGCAATATTCTGTAATTGTTTGTATTTCGCTTTCGCTACAGCAACTTATTGAATAAGTTAGAACAGTACATAGTATACAATAACCAAGTACTATTACAAGTGCTAATATCGAGATGCTAAGAATTAAAATCGATCTAAAATTCTTGGAAAATTTTTGATCTAAGGATTTTAGATTATAGTCAATTAGATTTTTTTTGTATATATTTAACATGTTGATCAGGATTTTTAGTATTGGCGGGCCCGCAGGGATTCGAACCCAGGACCCCCGGCTGACCTCATAAATATAGAATTTAGAGGGCCGGTGCTCTCTCTGGTGTTAAATATCCAGGCTGAGCTACGGACCCAAACATTACATCCATTCTCTCTTTAAACTAATTCTCTTAAGAATTAAGATAGTCATTAATAAGAATTATAATAATATTCTGAGTAGGGGCTACTCTAAATATATTCCAGGCCGGTAGGGTTGGGATACATTTGCCTTATTTGATGGATCGTATTTGTTTTCATCGTCCTCCATGTAAATATCTATTTTACAATTCAATTCTTTTTCAAGGAAGGATCTTGCGTTTTGAATGGTCTCAAATTCCTCTACAATTCCTGTCTTAGACTTTCTATCTTTCAAATCATTTGGAAGCCTATTTATCGTTTCAGCCGTTTTCTTCACATAATTTACTATCTCTTTTTTATCTACCTTACCTGAAAGTTCTTTATCCTGCATTGTCTGTTTTATTATGTCACCTATTTTGACATCTTTTTTCTTAAGAATGTTGAACACAACCTTCCATTTCCAAGCTGCTGAAATGTAGTAAATTATTTTTTCTGGTGAGCTCTTCATAACTTTAATTATATCGTTTGTATCTTCCAATAAATCGCGTATCAAATCCTCTTTTTCCTCAGCAACCAGATCAATTTTACTCTTGTCATAAATCGGCCATTTTGCAGTGCTTGCAAATTCTTTTTCTCCTATCTTCTGCCATAGTTCTTCGCATAAATGCGGGATAAATGGTGAGAGCAGCCTTATCCAAGTATTGATAAATTCCTTTGCAATTTTTGGATCACACTTGTCTACTCTACGCAAGTACCATCTGAAATCCTTCCAAATTTCAAACAGAGCATTCTCCAAAGCAGTTCTTGTTTTAAGCTCATCAATATTTTCTTCGACTTTTTTTATTTTATTTTGCATGACGCTTAGAAGCCATTTTTCTAAATGCGTTGGCTTGGATTCACCTTTCATCTCTAGAGTTTCGTTAGACAATTTGAAAAAAGAGTTTAATCGATCTCTGACCTCTCTTAAGGTTTCTTGTCTCCAATCTGGGTCATCCATATTTTCCCCCCCAAACAGTAAGGCACAACGGGTTATATCAGCTCCTTCATTCTCCAAAGCATTGCCAATAGTAATTATATTGCCTTTTGATTTTGACATCTTGTTGCCTTCAATCATTAGCATTCCATTAACAGCAACCGCCTTAGGCCATAGTTTACTATCAAAGAAAGCAGAGTGCTGAAAAAGGAAAAAAGTCAGATGATTAGGCAAAAGTTCTTTAGCTGAATTTCTCAAATCTACGGGATAGAAGTACAAAAATTCTTCACGCATTGACTTTAGAGCCTTTTGATCGATTCGAGTATCTTTGGAAATCTTATCTAGGCCCCCATCCCCAAAGAAGACAAAGTTAAATACATCGTCTGTTAGTTGCTCTTCATTTATTCCATATTCTACAATATCTTTTCTGATCGTATAGAACGCCATATAGATAGTGGAATCGCTTAATGTTTCAACTATCCAATTTTTACTCCAAGGTAAAGGTGTTCCTAAACCTGTTCTTCTAGCGCATGCCCAATCTCTATACCAATCAATTACATCATGAAACCATTGTCTAGCGGATTCCGGAAATACTTTCATATTATCTAGAAGCTCATGGGTTTTCTTCTTCCAATCTGGATCAGAGTATCTTAAAAACCATTGTCCTTCAAGGACCTTTACTAGACAAGGAGTAGTACATCTACAAACAATATCCTCAGGAATGTCATACATCAAATCTACAATTTTCTTCTCTTTGAAGTCTTCAATCAATTTATTCTTGACTTTGTTTACTTTTTGATTAGCATATTCACCGCAAATCGGCTTTAAGATTCCTGAATGAAATTCTTTTTTATACAAGATCTTTGTTGCTTTGTCGCATTTTTCATCATGCTGATCTTTTACATTCAATTGATCTACTATCTCAATTGCTGGAAATTCTCCGAAACCTTCAATGCTGATCATAGATATTGGTTCTATATTAGCTACAAGTTCTTCACTGATACCAAATTCCTTAAACAGCTCCGGTTTTTTCTTAAGGTCTCTTAATGCAATCCAATCGAAAGGTGCGTGAGCCGGCACACTATAAACAACACCACTACCATTATTTGGATCAACAAACCAGCCAGGAAGAATTAGTAACTCTCTTTGATTCAGAGGTTCAAAACACTTTTTACCAATCAATTCCTTTCCTTTGATATTCCCTAGAATCTCAACCTTCTTTAATTGTTCACCCAATTTTTTGGCAGCTTCTTCACTCACTATCCAAGTTTCACCATTTATTTTAACCTTAACATATTTGGCATCTGGATTAAGCCATAGATTTGTAACTCCAAATATTGTTTCAGGTCTTAAAGTGGCAGCAGGTAACCACGCGTCATTATATCTGAACTTGATCAAGATATATTCTTCAGGAGCTACTCCTTCTCCCTCAAGCCTATCGTGGTCGCCTGTTGGGCTTTCACAATTTGGACACCATATGACAGGGTGAGTTCCCTTGAAAACATACCCAGATTCTTTTAGCTTCTCATATTGCCACTCGATAAATCGACTGAATGTTGGTTCTAGAGAGGTTGTATGAAATTCTCTTCTCCAGTCTATGGAAAATCCAATTCTTTTTACAACATCTCTATTATTTTCAGTGTAATATTTTGCTATGTAAACAGGATCAATAAATTTTTCAATCTCTTCTTCAGGAACACCGTCTAATTCCTTAAATTCTCTAATCATAGCTGGATCTTTTTTCTTTACTCTCTCTGATGCACCGGCTATAGTTTCACCTGTCCAATGCCAAGCCCATGGGAATAGGACATTGAATCCTTTCATCCTCATATATCTGGCGTAGGCATCTAGACGAGCAGCAGTAAAAGCATGGCCAACATGAAGTGGGCCGTTCATGTATGGAAAAGGAAATGTGATAAATACTTTCTTCTTCTTGGGGTCAGGATTACATTCAAAGATTTTGGCTTTGTTCCACTTTCTTTGCCATTTATTTTCTATCTCTTTCCATTGCAAACAAGAATAACCTTCTATTTCTTTAGCTGTTTTGACAATATCTCTTTGGAAGCAGGTTTAATTTTTTCAATATTATCGATTTTAGTGCCTCCGCCCTGTCCAAAAAATTTCCTTCCTCCACCTTTTCCACCAATAATCACTGCCAACTGGTCTGCAAGCTTAGAAGCATCTGCGCCTAATTCCATCGCTTTCTTGCCAACATGAACCAATAGCCTAATTGAGTTATTAACAACAACAATGAATACTAAAACGGATGATGTGTCTTTTGTAATTACTTCTTCACCAAGTTTTATTAGATTCTCCTCATTTTCATTGATTCTTTTTTCTACAATAAGTTTTGTTCCATTTACTTGTAGGGCTTTTTCTAGTAGTTCATCTGCTTCAATGGGAAATGTTTGTTCTCTAAGCTTTTCAAGATTTTTCCTTATTTTTTTATTTTCGTCTAATAGTACTCCAATTTTCTTGATAACTCGCTCTATGGGAACATTCAGCATCGATGCAGTTTCTAAAAGGATTCTGTCTCTTTCTTGAATGTACTTAACGGCTTGTGACCCAGAAGCAAAAATAATTCTTTCAACTCCATCCTGGATTCTATCGGTCCTAAGAATTTTTAGAATTCCTACTTCACCTGTTGAGTTTAGGTGTAATCCTCCACATGCTTCAACATCCCAATCACCAACTTTGACTATTCGAATCTCTGCTCCCGGAACAGCTCCACCTTGGTATATCCTGAAACCATAGGAATGTTCAGCCTCTTCCCTTGGCATCCACATTTTATCAACAGGTATATTTTTTTGAATTGTTTCACAAGCTAATTCTTCTATTTTTTCTATCTGCTCTCCCTTTAAGCTTTCATAGTGTGAAATATCCAATCTACTCTTCTCTACTCCTTTCTCAGCACCAGCTTGCCATGCATGCTCTCCTAGAACTCTCCTTATCGCACCAATTAGTATATGAGTAGATGTGTGATGTCGCATTAAACTAAATCTTCTATCCCAATCTACTTCGCCTTCAACATTCTCTCCCACTTTTGGAGATGGACCGGTTATCTCGTGAAGAATTACATTCCCAATCTTTTGAACAGTCAATACTTTCGCAGATTTATTCTTGAAATTTATGATTCCGTAATCTGCTGGTTGACCTCCGCCTTCTGGATAGAAACAGGTTTCCTTTAGCACCAAGTATTTATCACCCAATATCGATAGAACTTTGCTTTTGAATCGCCGCCTATATGGTTCCTCATAATAAATCGCTCGAGTAGCTGGTAGTGATGATATCTTTTTTTCCAAATCTTTTATTTTTGGCTGTTCTTGAGTTTGGGTTATTTTAGAATGTCTCTCAGCAACCATACTGAAGAAATTATTTGGAATTTTGACTTTTATATCTAAATCTTTAGTAAATTCTTTTGTTAAATCTGGAACTAAACCATGTGAATCATAGAGTTCAACTAGAACGCTTGAAGGGATCTCTTGCTTTCCTTTTGATTTTATATCTGTTGATAACCTCTTTACTAAATCTGCTCCTCTCTCCAAGGTCCTTTTGTATTTCGACTCTTCAACTTTTATCGCTTCAACGATTTCATCACGCATTCTTTTTAGGATTTTAAATTCTTTAGACCAGTAAGCTATTTGTAAATCCGCTATATCAACTAGATTTTTCTCTATTCCAAGAATTCTCATCATCCTATAGGATCTTCGAAACAGCAATCTTGCTAAATACCCTTCTCTAACATTAGATGGCACTACACCTTCGGACAAAAGAAAACAAAGTGCTTTTGTATGATCTGAGATAGTAAAAGCTGCTTCAAGTTTAGTTAAAAGAACATCAATTTCCTCTACATCCATTTCCAGTCTTTTAGCTACCTTTTTTCTATTGAGCAATCTATCTTGATCTGTTTTTGGAACATTTGCACAAGAAATTTTAGTATTCTCTATTATGAGCTTTTCATCAATTTTCAATCCAGAGAAGTTCAATATTTTATTCAATATTGGAGAATAGGCAGCATGAAAACCGCTTGGTGAACCCTGAGATAGCCACGACCACCTTTCTATTCCATAACCAGTGTCTACAGTCTTAATGGGCATCTCCTTTAGATTTCCATTATCATTTATGTAACTCATGAATACCAAAGTAGAGATCTCTAATCCTTCAACGCATCCCTCAACATCTGGACCAGCATTTCCTCCTCCAGACCAGAAGCCTTCTTTATAACTTATTAGTTCTGATTTTACACCAAGTTCTTTTGTCAATAGATCATGATGCAAACGGATGGTATTATCCTTCCAATAAACCTCTTTTTTGGGATAATTAAAAGCATGAGCACCACCCATTTCAAAAATTACTAAATGTCTACCGGCAGTCGGACCGACATTGTCTACATCGGTAAATCTTAGACATGGCTGACTAATTACCAAAGGATTTGCTGGAGGCTGGATAATACCTTCGGTCACATATGGTTGAAAATCGTATATAGAGGCACCAACAAGATAGACATCGTCTCTCCATCTAGCAACAATAGGATATGGATCTATAATTTTATGATCATTTCTTTCAAAGAATGATAGAAATAAATCTCTCATGCCATCAATATCATAACTCTTTTTCGTAGGAGGTTTACCGATAAAGGTATATTCTTGGCATGGAGAATCTGAACAATTTATGCCATCTTGATTTTGAGTCCAATAATAACTATTACAGACATTACATTTTTTTCTAATGAAATCATTCTCAAGAAAAAAAGGAATGTTGAATTCACTCTTTTCATTAGCCATGCTGAGAGCTCCTTAATTATCCTTAAGATAAGGGCTAATTGAAAAAATTAAGTATACTGGATAACGTGTGTGCGCTATAATTTTAATAGGTTAATGTTAGCCAAAATCCATTGGATTTTTGTTATTCTTATCACTCGCCGAATAGAGTTCCAAGACCCTCTAAAGCTTCTTCCTCTTTCTTCTCTTCAGCTTTTGGTTTTTCTTTCTTCTCTTTTGAGGGGCCTGCTTCTGGGGCAGGAGCTTGAGCTTGGGCGGGTTGGGCTACCGGCATAGTCGTTGCAGTTTTAATGGCCTCATCAATTTTAATCTCTGATAATGCTGCTGTAAGAGATTTGACCCTTGCATCTTCGGCCTTAATACCTGCTGCAGTAAGTACTTTTTTCACATTTTCTTCATTAATCTCTTTTGAAGCCGAGTGAAGCAACAAAGCGGCATAGACATATTTCAAGGCGTTGTTTTACCTCCATTTAACCCTAATTAATTGTATGTTTCATTAAACTGCTATTATCTTTCCTTCTTAAGTGTTTCTCTTATTTTTTTTCCTGAGTTGAATTTTCCACTGTCTTGGGCAGACTTTCAGAAATATTTGTAGCTATTGAATGAGCTTGAAGAATGGTTTGAGATAAAGTCTCTGGTGAGGGGTATTCTGCTTGTACAGCAACCCAAAAGGCTTCTCTACTTGCCTTAATTAGTATCGGAATGGCTGTATCCTTTGTAAGATAGTTTGAATTCACAGCTAAATTCATAGCCTTTGATAGAGCTTCTGTGAAATTATTTTCAATTTCATTTAGGTCGAATTTCAAATCATCTGTACTTAGTACTGAGCCATTATCATAAGCAGCTAAAAGTGATAGCCCTACTTCCATGGGCTTTATACCAAGCCTCGATAAAACCGAAACAAGTTTTGCTGATACGACATCACCTTTTTCTGCTACCATGGTATCATTTGCGATCCATATGCTGCCTTCTTCAATTCTTGTTTGAATTCCAACTTCATTAAATTCACTAATTAATGGGCCTGGTGGCAGAGCAGTATTTCCAGCTGGAACTACTATTTCTTCTGTCACTACATCGCCTTCTCTAGCTGAGACTTTAACCTTATTTCTATTTAGCAGTAAAATAAGTCTGAACGGATTCAGATTAGTGAATATTAAAGCAAAAGGTCCTGTTAAATGTGAGGAGAATTCTGCAATATTCTTCTTTTCTGAATCTAAATTTTTTGTAGCCATCTTAACTAAATTGCTCTTTACTACCCTAATGAACAGTTCGTCTCGAAGTTTCTTTCTAATCTCTTGAATCTGAATAGATTTCACTTTCCTCAAGTCAGTAGCAGCGACAACTTCATGTTTTCTCATTAGCTCAGTTATTTCATCTAAGAGATGTTTTTTCATTTCTAGAATTTTTTGACTCGGCATTTTGTTTCTCCTCATAGGGCAATTTTCACAGGTGGACCCATCGAAAATTTAACTCGAATCGCCGCTATATTCTTACTCCCTTTTTCAAGCTTTCCTTCAATTATAGAAAAAACTGCTTCAATATTCTCTGCAAGTGCTTCTTTTGGCATATCTTCAGTTCCAACTCTACATTGAATATTGGGATTCTCTTTTACCCGTATTCTGACCATTCTTCTATGTCTCTCAATTACATCATCGATAGAGGCATTTGGTAGAACAGGTGAAGGCATTTTTCCTCTAGGTCCTAAAGCTTGACCTAAGGTTTTCCCTATTAATGGCATAAGAGGGGCTTCAGCAATAAAATAATCATATTCATTTGCAAGCTTTTGAGCCTCTTTCTTATCGCTTGCAAATTTTTCGATATCTTGTCTGCTTAAAATACGATCGGCTTTCGCATTTTTAGCTTTAAGAGCGACATCTCCTCCAGCTATAACACACACTTTAATGGGCTTATCCAGCTTGTGGGGCAAGTCGATTGCCTCATTTATTCTATTTTCAGGTTTTTTCAGATCGATATTCTGCAGTTTCATGATTAGTTCTACTGATTGCTTGAGATTTCTCTTTATTTTTGAATTCTCCATTTCCTCTAATGCACTCAATATGTTCTTTCTAGATAGAGGCAAACGTCTTCACCTTTAGATTTATTAATCTTCCAAGCAGTAGTAACTTATTGATTAGTAAACTTTTCCATATAATGCATTTTAATAATAAAAGGAAAAAATTACCCGCTTGTTTTTAATAATTCATCCCATTCTCCATTATCTATATTTTTTTGAATCTCTCTGGGATCATTATCTTCCACAGTTACTCCCATGCTAACGCATGTGCCTAAAACTTCTTTCACCATGCTTTTAAGTGTATTTGCAAAACTATCTTTTATCTTGGATTGAGCAATGTTGATTATTTGCTCCTTACTGAGATTGCCTACGCTTTCCGTCCCTGCCGTCCCTGAACCTTTTTCAATACCAAGCTCTTTTACAATTAGAGCCGAAGTGGTTGGAGTACCAACTTCAACCTCAAAAGATTTGGTCTCTACATCTATTATGAGTTTTACAGGAACTTTCATTCCTGCATAAGATTTGGTGAGATCATTAATCTCATTCACTATCTGAAGTACATTAACCCCTAATGGGCCTAATGCAGGTCCTAAAGGAGGACCAGCTGTAGCTTTTCCACCATCTATCAAAGCTTCAATAGTCTTTTTCTCACTCATTATTTTCAATTCCCTTTTCCATTAACTTTACATAATCTGCATGAACAGTAATTGGAAGGATAGTGAAACTTTCTTCCAATAATTCGATAGTCACTTCTTCTTTAACCTTATCCACATGAGTAATTTTTGCTTTCATGCCCCTAAACGGACCGCCAACAACTTCAACCAAATCCTCTGGGCTCAATTCCTCAATAATTGGTTTCACAGCGATGAATCGTTCAATATCAGAGGGCGAAATTGTTCCTTTTGTGCGAGCTCTGGCATGTCTGACTCCAGATATTAACTCGTCTATGATGTTGGGTCCCTGCGCTTCGATAAAAACATACCCCTTTATAATCTCAGGAACAAGTATGGCCGACACAGGAAGTTTCTTTAGTGATGCTTTTGATCTTAAAAGGTCTGCAGCAGTTCTTTCTTGACCGCTTGTAGTTCTGACTGCAAATATTGAATAAGCTCTCTCTTTCCTCGGCACCTCGGTCATTCATCTAAGCACCTAATCCAACGATCCAAAAGAGCACTTTAATCATAAAGCCAATAGCTCCTACAATTCCAACTCCTAGAAAAGTTACTCTGATAAGCATCCATAATTCGTCACGGCTGGGTTTAGAAGCTACTTGAAACACTCTTCTACTAGATTGAATAAAATCCATTAATCCCAATTTTGAACCTCTATCTTTGCAAATTAAATAATTGAGCCAAATTAGTTGAACATTAGTGGGCCTTTTATAAAAGACCGTTTGTATTGTTGCTCATAAATTAAGAAATCTTAACTCAGCTTTTTAATATATAAATAAAGCGTTTTTAACCTCTGATCATAAGGTGTGTATAAATTGACTTAAAATGTCTTTGATAACAAAGAAGAAAGTTTTGCTTCGTATCGATTTGTAAATAACCTTTTTGATAATGTCGCTCTGGAAATCCATATCTATTGATTGATTAATATCTTCTACTATATCCGACCTAATAATCAGTTTGAAAATATCATCAATAGTATCGTCAGTTAGAGAATTTAGAATTTTTCTTGAGATGAGCATTGAATTGAATAGTTTCTGCAATTGGTTATGCCATTTTCTTTCATAATGTTCTCTCAATAAAGGATATGTCAAATCATTGTTTTCATCAATCTTTAAAACAGCTTCAGCAGCTATAGAAGCGCATAAACCCCCTAATATCACTCCCCCGCCAGTCGTCGGTTTTATTTGCCCACAAACATCACCAATAGCCAAAAATCCTTCACAACATGTTTTTCTTATAGGTCCCCCAGTGTAAATATGACCAGTTTTCGTAGAAACCTTTACTGCGTTTTCTAGATTCTGTTTTATGAATTGATCAAGCTTTTTAATAATATTCTGGTTTGATGATGCTAAACCGGCCCTTGCAGAGTCTTTTCCTGTTGGAATAATCCATGCAAAAAAATTTGTAGAGTATCTTTTACCTAAGAAGATATGAGCTAAATCTTCCTCCAAATCTACATTGTTCACTTCAAACTGAACAGCAGGCAGTATGAATGACTTTTTTAGAGTTCCTAATCCTGCTTTTCTAATTAAATAACCGTTGATTCCTTCAGCGCTTACAGTTATTCTTGATCTTATTTCATTATCTTCATTGTCCAGGCAACCGACTATTCTTTCACCAGTTTTACTTATGTCTACTATTCTTCTACCTAACTGGATTTTAACATCGTTTTCTTTGGCGCTTCTTGCTAATGATTGATCGAATGTTGCTCTATTTATTACATAAGCTAAGGATTTTTTTGATTTCACTTCAAAAGAGATATCCTTCGGCGAGTGGAATATTGCTCCTTTTATAGAGTTTTCTATGTACTCTGATGATGGGGTTATACCGATCCTTTCTAAACCTCTTATACTTATTAGTCCAGCACAGTGAGAAGGAATACCAATCTCGGAATGTTCCTCAAATAGTGTGACTGGAATCCCCTTTCTCGATACTTTTTCAGCAAAGATAAGACCAGCAGGGCCCCCTCCAGCAACAAGAACATCTGTATTATTTGACATTGAAATGAAATAGCACCCCTAATATGAAAAAGGGGATCACAATTTTAAAGGAGGAATTCTATTTTTTTTCAAATTCTATACGTAACGTCATTCCTCGGATCTCATTGGCCAATTTCTTGATTATTTCAAAATCTATAGGAACGCGTTTGGGTTTCCTTCCATATAATATTGCCTTGGTTTCAGTACTTTCATCTGGTAGCCATACAGTGTTAATTGTTAAAATTGAAAATGGAGCTAAAAGGTCTTCTATGAATTGTCTATCATCTACACCAGAACTTAGAATTCTGATTTTTCTATCTGTGCGATCACTCATCACTTTTAATATTTTTCCACCTTGGCCTAGTAATTTTCCTACGTCTTGTTTATCAACCAATATTGCGAGTATATTTTCTACTTCCACAGATTTGGTGAAAAATACATCTTGGAGTATTGGGAATTCCTTCTCCAATTCACACAATATTTTGATTATTTTTAGATCAATCTCAGTAACATGACCTTTTTTGATCTTTTCTTCACATTTAGGACAGAAGACTCCGCTCTTTACACAGAAGTTATCTAGTATGGTTTTTACCACTTACATCCACTCAGAATCTTGAATAAATGGGGCATCAGCAGATAACTATCGATGTCCCTGTAAATAATTTCCTTTAAATTTTGATCGATTAATGCTTAATTTCTTAAGAACTTTACTCGCATGCTTTTCGAGTGGGTACAATAAGGTTTCCTTGAATTTAAATAGGTTTCTGTAACAAGAATAGACATGCGTTTAGTTGATGTGTAAGCTCTTATCAAGAAATGATTGATATGAAATTAAATTTCAAAAATGAAACCCTACGCCAATTCTTAATTATGACTTGTGAATTAAAACTATAAGCGCATTCATCCAATAGCATATAAATTACAAAAAGGGGAGTAAATTTAGAATATGGCTCAAACTTCAAGTAGTTTCAAGAGATCACATTATTCAACAGAGATAACAGAGAAAATTCAAGGTAAAATAGTGACTATTCTAGGATGGGTTGAGAACATTCGTGATCTGGGAAAAATTCAATTTATTACTTTGAGAGATAAAAAAGGCCAGATTCAAATAACGATTCCAAAGAAGGAAATTAACGAAGATATCATAAATAAGGCAAAATCAATAAAGAAACAATTTGTATTAAGAATCGATGGTCTTGTTAAGATTAGTAAGGAAGCTCCGTGTGGAGTAGAGATAATACCTTCAAGCATCGAAATTGTTGCAGAATCTAAGCAACCTTTGCCCCTTGATCCCACAGGAAAGATGCCTGCAGATTTAGATGTAAGATTAGATGAGAGAATACTTGATCTGCGCAGACCAGAGTGTAGGGCTATTTTTAATATTAAGAATGAAACGCTTAAATCGATCAGAAATTATTTTGTTCAACATGATTATGTTGAAATTCAAACACCAAGAATAATCGGAGCAGCTGCTGAAGGAGGAGCTACGTTATTCTCTTTAGATTACTTTGACAACAAAGCACATTTAGCTCAAAGCCCACAATTATACAAAGAAGAATTGATCACTGTATATGAGAAAGTATATGAGATTGGGCCGTTCTTTAGAGCTGAGAAATCACACACAAGAAGGCATTTGAGTGAATTCATCTCAATAGATATGGAAGAAGCTTTTACAACATCGAGTGATGTAATGAATGTGCAAGAGGAGCTAGTAGCTCAAGCAGTAAGAGATGTTAAGAAGAATTGTGAAAATGAACTTAAGATACTTGGTAGCAAATTGGATAATCCACAACTTCCTTTCAAGAGGTATTCTTACAGCGACATAATTGAACAGTTATCAAAAATAGGATTTAAGATCAAATGGGGCGAGGACCTTACAACTGAAGCTTGCCGTGAATTGGGTAAATTACATAAAGAAGAGTTCTATTTTATAACTGATTGGCCAATATCCACCAGACCTTTCTACATTAAACCAAATGAAGCTGATCCTAAAATCTCACTTGCTTTTGATTTCATGTATGAATGGATCGAAATTACTTCAGGTGGATCTAGAGTTGATTCAAAGGATTATCTTCTTCAAAGATTAAAGGAGCAAGGTCTGGATCCGAAAGCTTTTGATTTTCATTTGAAGATCTTTGATTATGGAATGCCTCCACATGCCGGTTGGGGAATGGGACTCGATAGATTTATCATGGTTCTTTCTGGCAAAATGAATTTGAGAGATGTTGTTCTGTTTCCTAGAGATAGGACACGTTTAAAACCTTAATTTACATTCTTATAGAGACCTATTTAGTACCAAGTTCTCTCTTTTTCCAACGTAAATTACTGCCATGACATTTTCTGCAACGATCAGCTGAAGCAGCATTCCTAACACCGCACTTTCTACAAAGTTTATAGAAGAGTCTACGTTTTTGAGCTAACTGCTTTTTTACTACATCGGTAATTGGCAAGTCATTTCACACTCTTGTTGTCTTAGTCAATCGGAAAAAACGACGTATAAGTTACTAATAAAGTTTCATCTGGCCTCTTCACGCAAAGTAATCAATAATCCTTCAAGTGTATCCTCTGCTTTATTGATCTTTCTATCAATATCCGAAATTAGTGACTCATAAGCATCTTTGATTAATCTTCCAGATCTGTACTGGCCTCTGAGTTGGAATCTATTCATCCTCAAAGCTTCAATTTCACTTTCAGATTTCTCTATATTCCGAATTGCTTCAGCGTATCTGGTATCTGCTTTCCTCAATTCGTTCTTGAGCGGCATCATATTTCTATTTAATTCACTTATTCTTATTCCGATAGTCTTCTTTCTCCTTTGATGCTCGCGTCTAGATATTCGTCCTCGAATGAGTTCTTCATCTTGTTTCTCAAGCTGATGCCTTGATTCGTTCTTTTCATCTTGTAGGTCTACATACTTTCTTATCTTTTCTATCGGCATTTTTACAGTTGGTTTAGCTGGTTTTTTCAATGTAAGAGCAATAAGAGAGATTACAACCAATCCCATAATCATAAGAAGTATATTCAAAGGTGTGATCGAGGCCCAAAAAGGCACAAATTTGTAGATAATCTCAATCTCTGAGAATTGATCTAGCGGGATTACATTATCATAATTGTATGCAATAACAGCTTTAGAAGATCTTGATGAATTGACTAAAGTATATTCATCTGGATCGATGTTTTCAAAAGAAGTACCTTCAGGAAAATCTAAGACTATATTATATTCATCTACAATATAATCCTCAACTGGGGGCACAAGAATTGAGAATTTGTATCTTCCCCACCAATCTAGTTGCTCTATATAATCTCTCTGCGGTATGTTATATTCAATTTGAAAATTGAAATTTTCTCCATTTCTGAAATGGGTATATCTTGGGTCAATAGAAACTCTACTTTCAGGAAATTCTACTCCGACGTCTTCTACAAAACCAACACCATCATATAGTGCGACTTCGTCGATTTCTTCAGGCACAGGTATCTCGATTGGAGCGGCGTCATCGCCATAATTGAAAAAGCTATAATTATCTTTTATAATTACTTCACCGTTTGATTCAAACAATATTTTCTTCTCGATTGATATACAATTGATTAATTTTTGTATATCAGAAGTATAATTGAAGGAAGCGATCTTAATCTCATTAGGTTCTAGTGGACTAATTGTTTGGTTAAGAACTTGCCTATCGCCTACGAATGCTTCAGCTAATGTAGAATTAGGAGAAAGGATTGGGGTGGCATCCCTAGGCAGCATTATTATTGTATTGGAATTAGCGGCTTCTGTGGAAGCAATAGGATGAATGGGGAAGTCGAAAATAAAGGCAGGTTCTTTGAACTCAATGATTTCAGAAAAAAGTATAGTCATATTATAGCTCGATTTATCCCCAACCTTTATGGGTTCACCAAAAGCAACATCAAACCATTCAATATTATATTCATTATCGCTTCGGGATTTGAATTCAAGTTTCCTCTCTTGAGGATCTATGATTTCAATATGTCTGATATTGTTATTGAGGCTTTGAGGAAAACCGAATGATAAATGATTTATTGGTTCATTACCTTCAGAATTGTCAAAGTAAAATATATCATTTACTTCAACGAGGCCATAATCTCCAACTTTTGTTTCTCTTGAAACATTAAGTATGCTTTCATTAGAACCTATAACTTCAATTTGATAGTAATTACTAAACAAACATGATAGAATAATTACCAAAGTGAAAATCTTGAATCCTTTTGACAACCTATTATACCTTCGTCCGTATTGAAACGCTTCTACTGTGTATTAAGATATATATATTTAAGTCAACACTAAATCCAATATTTTAATTAAACTTAGTTAACTTTCTACACAGTAGTAACGTTATCTTTTTTTAGAAATTAATGTATTCCTATTTATGTTTTTTTGGATTTCAGTTTTTAGATTTTTTGAATTTACTGAATATTAACATAGAGAATTTCTGCTAGCCATAATTGATGATCTGCTATTAAAAAAAAGAAAAGGAAGAGTTTCTAGAGGTATGCAGGGAACGGAAGGTTTACGTATTTATCTTCAAAGCATGCGCTTACTTCTGCTTGAGCTGCATAGTAGATGCGTGGTTTATCCTTGTCATCTGGCCAAATATATCTACAGCTAGGTCTCATGATACATACTTTGAATGGAGCAAATTTCTTCTGTGCAATCATTTCTAAATCGGTTGGATCACCCTCAACTATTCCCCAATTCTCATAGTGTTGTGGTATAACAACTTTAGCCTTTAGACATCTACCAGCTCTGTATGCATCATATGGTGTCATCTTATCTGTCATACCGTCAGGATTGTCTCCAAAAGTTATTAACGCAACATCGATATCATGTTCACAACCATGTTTAAAGAACATGTTAGAATAATGAGAGTCACCAGCGTCGTATACACTGCCTGCTTTGGTCTTCAAGATGAAATTAACAGCTTTTTTATCCATGAGTTTTGCAAAATCAGACATAGTCCATTTGCTAAAATCAGTTTGGTCAGTAATCAAGACAGTTCTGTCAAATGCTTCTACAGCACATACTTCAACATCTTTTAATTTTACAACATCGCCTGGTTTAACCTCTATAATTCTATCCTCTGGAATTTTCCATCTTCTAAATACCTCAACACACGCTGGAGGACCAACGAACTTACAGTCCGTATTCTTTAGAAGTGGCTTTATTGTGTAGATATCGCAGTGATCGTTGTGCAGATGAGTCGATAGATAAGCATCACATTCTTTAATTTCCCAAGGATCAAGAACATGCGGAATACATCGTATCCAACACATTTTAGTAGCCCCAGACATCCTCATTACACCAGAATCCTTTGATATCTCATTGCGATCCAAACAACCCCCTGAACCGCTATATTGATCTATGCAGATATTTGCGCCACCTTCACTCTTCATCCACCATGAAGCTCCTCCGAGCCACCAGAGCGCTAATGTGTTCGCCTTAACTTTATAATTCTCAATTTCTTCGTTGAGTATGGTTTTCCATTCTGGAAATACTTCTGCAAGCCATTGTTCCTTCGTTAGTTCTTTGTCTTGTAAGAGGTTAAGACCTCCATCGGATATTCCTTTAATTTCTTTTGCCATTTAATACATCTCCTTTGTGGTAGCAGATATAACGTAATAGAGTTATATTATTTTTATGATATCAATTAGCAAAAGATTATGGAAAAAAATCAGGTCATCTTTGCAAGAGAGTTCTGAGAAATAGCGTGTACGCTAATTAGAAATTCATTAGTTCTTTTATGTTTGTAGCTTTGAAACTCTTTATTAGAATTGAACCTATAACACTTGAGACAATAATTAGAATTATCCTCTCGATAGGATACACCCAAAAGATCGTTGTCCAAATAGTTCTAAATGCTTCGTACGGAATTGAATTCAAAAGCTGACCCAGAATTGTTTCAAACAAAATGCTACCTGTTAAATGTTGAATAAAAGTACCTATGAAGGATAGGACGAGCATCCCGATCCATATTAACTTAGCATCAGAGCTTTTGATCCATAGAACTGCTTTCCTGGACAATGGAGATAATAGTACTAGAAATGCAAGAATGTGCATCCATGCAAATGGTATGCTAAGGTTTGTTTCAGAGATAGATATATTTACGAACTGGAGAGTATATGGATGAAAATAGAAAATTAATAGTAAAGCTAAGTTAATGATTGAAGTGAAGATCCATTTTTTCCTGACTAAAAATCCTAAAGCCATAGCATTCAAAAAAGCCGGGAGGAAGTCTAGACCTAAAAACACAGGTGGCTTTCCTAAACCAATAGCTAGGAAAGTCCCAATGGCTATGCTCAATGGACCAGTAAATGGTCCTAAAATTATTCCGTAGATTGGTGCTAAAGCATCCGATATAGAAAAGAACACACCGGCCATCCCGACCATAGGAAATGTGGGCAATAATCGCAGTATCAAGTACAATACAGAAAAAACAGATGCTAATGCTATCTTTCTGTTTGTTATATACTTTGAAGGCAGAATCTTCACCTTAATAACGTGAAAATAATTTGCTTTCTATTAATAGCTATATAAATCTTCAGCTAATCTCATATTTCCTAGAAATTTTGAAAAGTCTCAATTTCAGAAATCCAAATACAATTCTTTAATTATGCATGCTTTGTAATTGTTATCTCTAATTTCAAAGTTCCAATATCTTCAGGAGATGTTTATTTGGTAAATTATGATCTAAAGATTGGTACCCAAGGACCGATTTTCCCACCATACGACAATGTTATCAAGACCATGAAAAAATTGGACGAAATCTATGATTCAGTTTGGTGGCCAGATCACTTGATGGGATGGATTCCTGATGCGCTATGGAAGCCAAATATGATAGATGTAGCTGAATTTCAAAAGAGCCCGCATACATTCTTAGAGCCTCTCACAATAATGGCTGCGGTTGCTAATCATACTTCAAAAACATTACTTGGTACAGCAGTTACTGAAACCTTTAGAAGACATCCAGCAATGTTAGCTCAAGCCTTTCTAACACTCGATAATATATCCAAAGGCAGAGTTATTCTAGGTTTAGGAGCAGGAGAAGCGGAAAACATAATTCCCTACGGAATAAAGTGGCATTCTCCTGCTAGAAGACTGAAAGAGAGCATTGAAATCATCAGGCTTCTTTGGTCAGGGAAGAAGATTGATTACGAAGGAAGAATTTGGAAGTTTAAAAACGCTATTCTATCCTTGCCTCCATATAATCAAGGTCAATATCCGCCCATTTGGATTGGAGCCCATTCTCAAAGGACTATGGAAATAACAGGAAAACTTGGGGATGGTTGGATCCCGGAGCATCTAGAAGTTGATGAATATTTTGAAAAATTAACTCAAATTAGAGGAATTGCTAAAAAGGAAGGAAGAGAGCCTGAAGATCTTACACCAGCTCTGCTTACCTCTTTAATACTAAGTGAAGATCATGAAGAGTGCCATAACATGTTTAATAGCGTTGCTGCAAAAGCCTATGCTCTATTGACCTCTAACGACAGATATGTAAAATATGGATACGAGCATCCTTTTGGTGAATTTGATGCTTATAAAGAGTATATTCCGATAAATGTGAGTGAGAAAGAGATCTCATCCGCTTTAGATAAGGTCCCAGAGGAGATATGTGAACATAGATATATTCATGGAAATGTAGATGAAGTTATCAAAGCAATTGAGGAGTATGCAGAGAAAGGCTTGGAGCACATAATTCTATGGAATTTAACTCCCTTATGCGATTATGAAAAAACTAGGGAATCCTTTAAGATTCAGCTTGAAGTTGTTCAATACCTCAAAGATAACAAAAAAAGCGCTTAGGAAAAGCGCTTCTGATTTTTTAGCTCAGTAAAAGATTTTTCTTTCTTTACCATATTCCCATGATAATTCAGGTCTGAATTTGTCTTCATGTTTTGGATACTTGTATCTTCCCATATTAGAATCGGTTGGGTATTCAAATTTCCCTCCCCACTGCATAATGACTGTCTTAATCCAAGGAGCTTTTTCACGAACTGTTCTTTCCACTTCAAGTGGATCACCTTGGACAGTAGACCAGTTGTCATAGTGCACCGGGATTAGGACTTTGGTCTTAAGCGCCTTTGCGACTCTATAGCAATCATAAGATGTCATCTTATCTGTCATTCCATCAGGATTTTCCCCAAAAGCAACCAGAGCCAGATCAATATCAAATTCCTTTCCATGTTTGAAGAACATGTTAGAATAATGCGAGTCTCCTGCATCGTATATATTCCCAGCAGGGGTCTTAAAGACGTAATTCAGAGTTGCCTTATTAAATTCCTTTGCCGGATCATCTACTTCAAACAGAACAGTCTTGTCAGCAGATTCAGTAGCAATTATTTCTACGTCCTTTATTTTAAAAGAATCTCCAACATTTATTTCGACAATCCTTTTCTTCGGAACATCGTATTCAATAAATTTCAAACATGATTTGGGTGGACCTATGAATTTACAATCTGTATTTTTTATCAATGGTTTTATCGTGTAAATATCACAATGGTCTAGATGATCATGCGTTGATACTAATGCATCAACCTCTTTGAAAGCGAATGGATCCACGACATGTGGATTGAGTCTAAGCCATACTTGGCTTTTAGCCCCTGTCTGTTTCATAACTCCTGCCCATTTGTGCCGCTCCCAGGTTGCTGCAATTGAAGGACCACTATAATTATCAATCAAGAGATTTGCATTCTTCGGAGTCTTAAGGAAAAATGAACAGGCTCCAAACCACCAAAGTGCGAAAGTATTAGGCTTTACTACCGTATTCTCAATCTCTTTGTTAAGAAATGTTCCCCATTCTGGAAATACTTCGGACAACCAAGTCTGCCTATCTATTTCCCTATTCGTCGTCATCAATTCAATTTTTTCAAGAAGGTCTCCAAAACTTTGCTCTTTACTCATGAAAATTCCATCCTTTTTATTTTTGTTAGATTAATCTAAAGGTTATAAATGAATCTTTCAAATGGAAAAAGTAGCGAATAAAAAAACAGATTAAAAAATTCTTGAATACTCAAAACGGACCAAGAGAACTTTTTATTAATAGCAAGATCGTTCGTTATTCAAGAATATTTTCCTAGCTGAAGGTAGTTGCTTTGAGCAATTTAAAGAGATGTCCCAAATGCGGTTTTCAATTCGATTTAACCTATTCACGCACTTTCGCTTGTTCTGGTTGTCCTTCGGCTTCCTTAGGTAATTGCGGAATGATTAAATGCCCAAAGTGTGAGCATGAATTTCCAAGCAATTGATTAGAGCAATTCTATCAATTATATTGATATGCGTTTCCAGTGGAAAATATTCCCCCGCGTAAAAACAATCAAAAATCTAGAAGTGCATATGTCTTCAATAATAAATTTAGAATGTTAACCGTTTATTTTAAACGGTTCAAATTTGGATGCTCGCACCAAGGTACCCACACACACAATTGATAACTCGCTACGCTCGTCAAAATTGTTCAAATCACGCGCTCACTATTTTTATTAGCCTACGAAGATATGAATTTAGTATTGAATAAAATATAGTGTTGAGTTGAAATTGAGTCTCGAGGAGAGAGTAAATTATTATCTGAATATGAAGCGGGAGCTATTGAAGGATTTTGATAAGATTTCAAAGGGTATAGGGGGGAAAGTCTTAGAGCAGCGATTCGATGAATCTACGACCCCGCAGTTAATAATGAGTGCAAGAAATGAGTATGAATCCCTTATTCCTCAACTGCCCTATATTGGAGGGAAGAGCAACATTCTCTATAGCGGGCTCATAGGGAGTGCATGGATGCTCGCGATAATCCGTTCTCTCGAAAAGAAAGGATTGAGCGTCCATGATATTGGGGAGATTATATACAATTTGTATGAAGCCTGGTTTGAGTCAATGCCACGAATCAAGAAGTGGTTTGCCGGGAAAATGTATTCCTCCATTTTTATGCGCAGGATAGGGAGAAAACAGGCCCAGAAATCGCAGTTACGTACCTATCCTGACGATTGGGTCTTTGAGTACGTGGAAGGTGATGGTGAGACCTTTGATTATGGCTTCGACTATACTGAATGTGGGATCTGCAAGTTTTATAAAGAACAGGATGCTGAGAAGTATTTGCCTTTTATTTGTCTGGGGGACTACCCTATGTACCGTTCATTCGGTGTCGGTATGAAAAGGACGCAGACAATTGGAAATGGAGCTGAATCCTGCGATTTCCGGTTTAAGAGGAACGAAACAACAAATATGGGATGGCCTCCAGAAGGATTAGAGGAATTCAAAGGAAATAAAAACAAATGATTAATTTAGCTTTTCTATAAATCATAGCGCGCGCGCTTATTCTGGTGGGAGCAGAAGAGAATGCATACAAAGTGGCGGGAGGATTGCATTATCAAGCATTTATTTTTGCGGCCTGGGAATCCTTTCTTATGATAGGGATGATAGTTTTTCTTCTTTACTTTTTCCGGGAAAGGTTCAATAAAGCAGGACCTGTTGCTAAATCAATGGCCGCAAATGTTTACACTGTCTATATTATTCATGCAACAATCATCATTGCACTTCAAATTCTAATGTTATCTATCAATATCCCTACGATCATAAAGTTCTTTATTGTTTCACTGATTGCTATTCCTCTGTGTTTCACACTTAGCATTCTCATACGAAGAATTCCATACGCAAGACGAGTTCTTGGATAATGGTGCACGCTTTTAGTATTATTTTTCGTCGTCGTCGGGTACCTTGGTGCGCACACACACAAGATAAATAAAACATAAAAAACGTTACTTGCTTGTACGATGGTAATGAAAGATTGAGTAAACAAAACCTTGTTAGAAGAATGTTGACTATAATCATTGTTTATATGCTTGTTTCAGTAGTGGTAGCAATTCTGTTAATATTGAAGTGGGAAACTTATGGATACCCACCTTCCGAAACGGTTGCCCTTGCTGGGCTTGCAATAGTTGTTCCCGCGATGCTTGGAATACTTTTTAGATATTTGTATTGGAGGCGTAAAGCAGATGCTAGGAGACGAAAATAAGCGCGCGTGCTTAACCAAATTTCCACATGAAAGTAATGGCTAGTGCAATGATGCCACCCACGAATACTCCCAGTGTATATAGATAGATTGCTAATATATCAGACGAACTTCCAATAAAAACCATCAAATAGAAAATTCCAATGCCGATGGGTGATGCAGGAGAATGGTATGTAAGAAATAAAAAGAAAAATGCGAAAGGGATGCTTACAAGGAAAATAATATTCGCTTCTATTTCCAGATCCATACCTATATAAAAAGATGCGATAAACGAAATAATAAAAATGAAGATTGCCCAACCAGCTCTGAAAGCTTTCTCATGCATTTTACTTCAACAGATAGTTTTAGTTCATATGTTCTAATTAAGAATTAGTAATTGTAATGTAACAAGAATTATTATGAATTATATATTTCTTGATGCGAAAATTAGAAAAAGCTTGAAGCTAATTAATATCTATTTAATCAAATCTTTCTTTCATTATAATACCTTATAATGAGCTGATAATGATTATGGAAAAAATCGGTATACTTTTAGTTTCATATGGCGCTAGGGAAGTTGCTATGGCTGATGCATTTTTGAGAAGCCAGCAATATCAACCTGAACTCTATATCGTCGATAAACAAAATAATCCATTCAATATTGAAATAGCAGAAAAGCATGCTGTAATTCCAGATCTCAACATCAAGGGAATTTGTGATTTTGTTAAGAATAATATAAACAAGATCAGCTTCGGTATAGTAGGTTCAGAAAAACCGATAATCGAGGGAGTCAGAGATCTTGTTGAGAAAGAGACTAAAGTCCCATTAATATGCCCAACTAAAGAATGTGCTATAGAAGGGAGCAAAGTAGCTCAAAGAAAATTATTTGAAAAAATTGTGCCAGAAGTGAATCCGAGATACAAAGTCTTCGATCCCACCAGCTACAAGGAAAATGGTGGATTACAAGGAGACTTTAAGGCGTGGATTGATGAGCTAGGGGGAGTCGAAAAGAGTGTTATCAAACCGGACAGACCTGGTTTCGGTAAGGGAGTCGGTGTTGGTGGAGAACACTTTACAACTTTTGAACAGGCATATGAGCATTTTCTCTCTATTTGTGGTAAAGAAAAGGCTGAATTAGTAATAGTTGAGGAGAAGATAGAGGGGGAAGAATCTAGTTACCAAGGAATATGTGATGGGAAGCATTTGGTAAACTTGCCTGAGACAAGGGATTATAAGCGAGCTTTTGATGATGATCAGGGGGCTAATACCGGCGGCATGGGTTCATACAAGGCAACTGGCGATATTCTTCCTTTTATGACTAAAAAAGATAGAGGTAGTGAACTTAAGATAGAGCGAAAAATATTTCGTAAATTGATAAAGGAATTCGGTGACGGACTGAGAGGTTTCTCCTGTTATGATGCATATATTCACACAGGCAATGATCAAAAGATATTGGAGAGAAATAGCAGGCCTGGTGATCCGGAAATCATCAATTTATTACCAATAATTGAGGATGATTTTGTTGAAGTATGTCTAAAAATTATTGATGGGTCTTTATCAAAGATTAAAATCGATAAGCTGGCAACTGTGGTCACCTATATTGTTCCAGATGTTTATCCCGCTAAAGATAGCAGAATTAGAAAAATCGATTTGAAAAATGCATATGAACTTCAAAAAAAGTTTAAGGATAAAATAAGAATTTATCCAGCTTCAGTGGAATTGAAGAATGATGAAACTTTTGCACTATCCTCAAGAACAGCTGCTGTAGTGGGAATTGGGGACGACATTAATTCAGCTAGGGATATATCTCTAGAAGGTGTGCGTGCAATTGAGGGTACAAATCTCAGAAATAGAAGCGATATCGCATCTGACAAGCATATAGCAAAGAGCATTCGCCATATCGAAGAATTGAGGTCTGCTCCCTAATTCTAATTTTGAAAAATATTTTTTGAATAATGATGGAAGTCAAGAATTGTCCAGTAATTTGTCTTCAAGTGTATTTATCACAGATTGGGAGGGGCCGTTTGGTAAAAATGACTATGCCCTGGAATTATCAGCTCAATATTTGCCAAATGGAGACAATTTCTTTACTCTGTTGAGTAAATACGATGATATACTTGCTGACGTTTTAAGGAGGAAAAATTACGGTGCCGGAGATACCCTGAAATTAATTTTGCCTTTTTTGAAAGTATATGGTGCAAATAATAATGCGATTATTAAGTATTCAGCAGAGAATGCTCAACTACTTACAAATAGCATAGAGACCCTGCGATTCATACAATCTATTATGCCCACTTTCGTGATCAGTGCAAGTTATTGTATCTGCCTAGAGTATATTAGCGAACATATTGGATTGCCAAAAAATAATATCTATTGTACTGATTTAAATATTGACAAATATGAGCTGAATGAGAAAGAAGCAACGAGATTAAGAGAGATAGCTGAAGAGATTGGAGTTCTAATAGAACAGCTAATGAAGAGCGATAAGGAATTAGGAGCTTTCTTAGAAATTCCTGAAAATGCAAGTAGTATAGATGATTTTGCTGAGAAAGATAGGATTATCATTGAAAAATTGGATCGATTTTTTTGGGAAGATATTTACAATATGGAAGCAGGTCGAATGCTTCAGGAAGTCAAGGTAAAAGATAGTCTTGGAAAGGCTAAAGCCATAGAAGAGATTATTGAGGACTTGAAAATCAACCCGCAAGTAGCTATGTATGTTGGTGATAGCATAACTGATGCATTAGCATTTCGATTTCTTAAAGAAAAAGGTGGTTTGACTATTTCCTTTAATGGAAATGAATATGCTTTAAGAGAAGCTGAGATAGCAATAATATCAGAAGACACTATAGTTACTTCGATCTTAGCTTATATTTTCAAAAATTGCGGTATTGATGGTGTAAGGGATATTACAAAAGAGTGGAGTTCGGAAGTTGTAAAAGAATATTGTAAGGATCCTATCCTCAAATCCCATATTGATGATTCTTATTTTTCAAAATTGCCAAAGGTAGAATTGATATCTCAAAAGAACATAAATCAGCTAATTGAAGAGAGTACGAATTTTAGGAAGACTATAAGAGGCAAAAAAATTGGAGCTTTAGGATAATATGGTTCTTATTGATAAAGAATACATAAAAGTGAAAATTGATAATACATTTGCAGAAGCTTTTGATGGGATATACTGTCGATTATTAGTAACTGCAGAACGTGGGCTTTGTGAAGAAGATACAAAAAGTTCTAAGATAGAATTTGATCCTTTAAGATTTGCTGTCTATAGAGCTACCTCAACACCGGCTGTTGTTGTTGGAAGAACCGAAGCTGGAATAGAAAGATGGTTAACCAAAGATGAGACTCCAGATGGAAGAGAAGGAGTGATCCTACAATTCTGGGGGATGTATGATAAAAAGAAATCCCTAGAGGAACAGGCTGAGAATTTCTATAAAGAGCTCTCTATCAGGATACGGCAGGATATTTTATCAGCTTCCGGGGGAACTACCAGAATATATGATTGGATTGGAGCAAACAAAAGTGTATACAAACTGGATGCTGAAGAGAGAGTGGGCAAATGTGGTGGCGGTTATGAGTGGCATGGTAAAGATGATGATAGAAAATACATTAATGTCCCGTTAATGATGGGGCATGATTTTAAGATAGATGAAATATTGAATTGTGGCATAGGGATATCTGGGGCAAATATATGGTTTTTTTGCGATAGCGTCGAAACTGGCCGGCTGGTTGGAAAAGAGGCTATGAAAGCGATGGAGAGAATCGACGGTGTAATCGCTTCTTTCTATATATGTCCATCTGGCTCGATGGTAGGAAATTATCCACCGATAGGACCTCCAACAAATTACCCATATTGTCCAAGTTTAAAAGAGAGCATTAAGGATTCTAAAGTCCCCGAGGGGGTAGGCTCAATACCAGAGATCGTTATTGATGGAACGAATTTGAAAGCCATTAAACAAGCGATGCACGATGGAATAATTGCTACGAGTAAAATTGAAGGCTTAGAAAGGATCTCTGCTGGCAATTATGGTGGTAGCTTAGGTGCTTACAAAATCCAGCTTCATGATCTGTTCAAGTAATTATTCCAGAAGTGAATAAATGTGAAGTTTGATGTTATTGGGTTTGGTGCAATCAATCTAGATAAAATCTATAAAACCAACAAGATTGTAGGTAGCGGTGGAGAAGGATTTATTACAGATATCAAAGCCTTTCCTGGAGGATCTGCAGCAAACTCAATAACCGCTTTGTCAAAATTGGGTCTGAAGACCGGTTACATAGGTAAAATCGGATCTGATGAAGACGGAGAATTTTTACTCAAAAGTTTTGAAAACGAAGGAGTAAATATCGACGGAATAATAAAGTCAAAAAAAGGACCTAGCGGCCATTCAGTGATTTTTGAAGATCGGCTTGGTGAACGTGAAATCTATGTATATCCAGGATCTAACGATGAATTAGAATTTGAAGAAATTATAATCGATTATGTGAAAAACACAGAAGCTTTGCATTTGACTTCCTTTATAGGAGAGAGACCATTCAATGCTCAAAAGAGATTAGTTGAATTAATGAGCGATCTAATCATCACATTCGATCCTGGCGATATATACGCCTCTAAAGGTTTAGAAAAATTGATACCAATTTTAGAAAATACCGAAGTAGTCTTTACAAATACATCAAAACTTGAAAAAGAAAAGGAGATCATTACAAAAAATAACTATGAAGTGGCATCGAAAGAATTGATAAATAAGGGAGTTAAAAAAGTAGTAGTAAAACTCGGTAGTCGGGGTTGTTTTGTTACTGATTCAAAAGAAAGTTACCACATCGAACCTTATGAAGTAAAAGTTGAAGGCACAACTGGTGCTGGTGATGCTTTCAATGCAGGTTTCATTTATGGTAATCTAAAGGGCAGAGATCTTTTTCAATGCGGGCAACTTGGAAATTTTGTAGCTTCACGCTGCATAACGAAATCAGGTGCACGCGAAGGTCTACCGGATAGAGAACAAGTAGAAAAATTTGAAAGATCTTTAATTAAGAATTGATTCTCCAGTCAAATTACTTTTTTTCAAAATTATCTAAAATGAAATTCACTGTTCTCTTAATACATTCTTGTATCGATAATTTATTTGAATCCAGTACCAATTCAGGATTCTCAGGTTCTTCATACGGGCTTCCTATGCCTGGAATTGTTGTGTCTTTTTGACTGAATGCCTTATCATAAATTTTTTTTGGAGCATAATGTGTATTTTTCCTTTTCTTCTCTCTTTGAATGCAAATTTCTAATGGGCATTCAAGGTAGATTTCAGCAAATTGTTTTATCTTGCGTCTACATTTATTGCGATATTTTCTCCTGTTGCCTGTAGCATCTATTAAGACATTAATATTATTCTTGACAAGTTTTATCGCAACAAATGCCAAACAATTATAGAATAGATCTCTCTCTTCTTCTGAGTAAGTAGGTTGAGGAGTTAGCTCCCTTCTCAGTTCATCTGAGGATATTAGTTCTGCTTCAATATTCAATTTTGGTAGATTATTGCATAAGCCATGTGCTAATGTAGATTTTCCGCTTCCTGACAATCCAGTTATCCAGATTGCCCAACCCGAGTAGGTCTCATTGACCATATGATTTCGTTATGCATTGTATGCTTTAATTTTTTTCTAAAATTATTAGTGATTACTATTATCTCATTACTCTTTTTCGGAAACTTCCTCAATGCCTCTCTCTGTTATGATAAAATGAGCTTCAGTTTCACTCGACAAACATGGGGAATCAGTAATTTTTGCGACTCTTAGACTCCCTTTGCTCTTACGCAGGAAGATTCTGTGAGTGGATGCATGAGCAAGAACATGACCTCCAGCGGGCCTATTCGGATCTCCAAAGAATACAGCTGGATTTGCTTGTACTTGGTTAGTAACTACAACGGCTAAATTTTCTATTTCAGCTAGTCGTAATAGTTTGTGTAGATGTCTATTGAGTTTTTGCTGTCTTTCACTGAGAGTTTCCCTTCCTACATAATCTGCTCGCCAATGAGATGTCAATGAGTCCACTATTACAAGTTTTATATTCTCCTCATGACATAATTTGAAAGAATTTTCAACTATGAGCGTCTGATGATCGCTGTTATAACAACGGGCATAATATATTTTATCCAATACTTTTTCTGGATCTAATTCAACTACTCCAGCCATACTAATTATTCTTTCAGGACTAAATGTACCCTCTGTATCTATGAAGAGTACATTTCCATCAATGCCCCCTTGTTCTTTTGGTAATTGAGTCATGACACTAAGCTTCATGCAAATTTGTGACTTACCTGAACCATACTCTCCCCAGAATTCAGTCATAGCTTGTGTCTCGATGCCTCCGCCTATTAACTCATTTAATGAGTCACAACCAGTGCTTAGTTTAATCATAGCCTTTCTTTTATTCCATAACTCTTTTGCACTGATGAAATCTATCTTTGCCATTTTTCTAGCAGCTTCAGTAAGCTTTGAAGCTGTTTCGGAGGTTAAACCACCCTTCTCTACAAATTCACGAGTGGGAGCTGCTGCAATAGATTCGATTGAATAAAAGCCAGCTTCCTTTAATTTTGAAGCGGTTGCAGGCCCTACTCCTTCAATATCTTTTATGTCGAAAGATTCAGCCATTTTTAATCATCTTAATTGAATTTAAATTACAAAATTGTCTATTCTCAACTATTGTTATGAGTTGGACTGAAAGTGTATATAAGAAGTGAAGAGGGAAGACACAATACGCAGAGGTAAGCGAAACTATTTGAGTCGATATGTGATTTACCTAAAAATAACTAGTTCATCTTTTTAAACTATCCAAAAAAGCTAATGGCTTACGAGATCAAAATACTATATTTCTTAACATATCCGCGGTATTGGATCGCCTACAGGAGAAGAGATGATCCTCTTACCACCAACTTTTGTTTCAAGGATTACTTCATTGAAGTCGTCTGTTGCTTCCCCAACGATTCTCGCTTCTTTTCCTTCCTTTTGTTTACGTAAAAATGATAAAATAGCTTCAGCTTTTTCTGGAACTGTTGCTATGATTATCTTGCCTTCATTACCGATTTCAAGAGGATCTAATCCCAGCATATCACAGGCGGATTTGACTCCTTCACGAATTGGGATTTTCTCTTCATTAATCAAAATTCCAACTTTTGATTTTTCGCTCCATTCATTAAGCGTATTTGCCAAACCACCTCTAGTTGGATCTTTCATCTTTATGATGCCTCCAACTTGAAGAAGTCTTAAAGCCAGTTTATTCAATGGAGCTACATCTGATTCTATTTTGCTTTTAAATCCATATCCCTCACGGGAAGATAATATTGCGATACCGTGATCGCCCAAAGTTCCAGAGACAATGATTTTATCTCCAGGCTTGAGGTTAGAATCCAATAACCATCTAACATCAAACCTTCTGTAATTCTTTATTTCTTCTATATTCTTATCCAGCTCATCACTTCTTCTACCGATTCCAGATGTATTTATGAAAAATTTGTCGAGTTCGCCTTTTTCAACTACTTTCGTATCTCCTGTTATAACAAAGACTCCTGCTTCTTTGCAAGTGTGTTGCATACTTTTGAGTATCTTTTCAAAATCATTAATTGGAAAACCCTCCTCGACTACAAAACCAGATGAAAGCGCCAAAGGTCGAGCTCCTAACATAACAATATCATTGACTGTACCCGCTATTGAAAGTCTTCCAATATCGCCACCCGGAAAGAAAAGTGGTTTTACTGTATGAGAATCTGATTTCAATACGATATCGTCAATAACAGCCGAATCATCAAGAGCCTCCAAAGGAACTTCAGCTTTACTTCCACCTAGGTACTTCAAAATGTATTCTTTGATCAGATCCTGCATGATGGAGCCTCCTGCTCCATGGGCCATGGTAATCCTTTTCAAACTTGGTTAACCTCCAAGGACTAAGGTAGTAAAAGGAAAAAATAGTTTATTGTGGGATGATTAGAGAAAGTTATTGGAATCCTTGATTTTAATTTTGCTTCTTAATTACATCTATTTTTCCACTTCTAGATGATACGTTAAGCAATTTTTCGCCTCTAAAAGTCTTCACATTAGCATTACGAATTTTAACAGTATCGCCTTCGGAAACTAATTCTATTTGTTCGTTCCATAAAGTTAGCTTAATGTTACCAGAACCATCGGATATCTTTACATTTGAAAGTTTTAATTTTCTTCCGTTTCTTGAGAATACTTCCTTTGTAGGAGATTTTTCGATTACTTTGGCCTTTAAGTTAATAGCTTTAAGACCTTTTCTTAGTTCAGCTATTTTGTAAGGAGAATTCTTACGCATTTCTCTTCTACTGGGTGGCATCCGAAGTACCAATTCCTGTATCTTATGCTTTGAGGATTCTGGATAGTCCATCAATTTGTTCTCAAGTCTAAACTGACTTACAATATTCTTATTGTATATTACGGTATATGTCGTAAAATCCTCAGTTTTTTCCCGAACCTTGAATTCTAATCTTTTATAACTAGCACTACCAGTTTTTTTTGCCTTAATTAAATAATCAATTAATTTCTCAGGAGTAAACCCATACTTTACAGTGATCTTACTCAAATACACAAGATTTCTTTGATGATTTAATGAAGCCCTCAATCTTTAATCCAATACCCCTTTTTCTAAAGCGTGAAAATATTATTTCTTTAGTTTGACCTTCAATTTTCTAGATATTATTTATGAAATTTTTGTCACCCAAACTGTGTCGATTTATCATAGTTTGGGCAATTTTAAGATATTATATTCCCCTTCCACAAAAAACCTCATTCTCTATAAGAGACCGCAATCACTTTAATAAAGGATTCTTAATTAAGACGATTGTCAAATTTATCTTAATTTTTCTTTGGTGCAAATAAAAAATTGGGAGAATTAAGCAATACTCAAGGCAGTCTTCATAGAATTTGTTTCGCCACATTTATTATCTCCTTGAGTATGAGTTCATATTCAATCCTGCTCCCTGTCTATCTGCAGCAATTGGGCGGCTCATATTTAGATGTGGGATTGCTTGGTACTGCCAGTGGGATTCCGTACATTATATTGCCATTAATTGTTGGAATCCTATGTGATAGATTTGGAAGAAAGATCTTTTTTCATTTAGGGTTGCTAATGGCTGTGGTCAATGCCTTCCTGCTAATGCTTACGCAAGCAGTTTATGAAGTCATATTGATCCGTGCTATTAGTTCAATTGCTTACGCATTTTTCTTACCCTCGTCAACTGCTGTTGTTTCGGATTTTAGTGGTGTAATAGAGCGTGTAAGAGCTCTAGGTTATCTAAACTTTTCATGGGCAACGGGAATGTTGATAGGTCCCTTCTTCGGTGGATTGATAGTCGAAAGGTATGATTTCACAATTCTATTCCTAATATCAATTTTTATTGGATTAGCATCGTTCATTCCTGTATTATTTAAACCCATAGATATGGATAGGCAGTTGCTTGAACAAAGTAAAGCATTAAAAATAACTCGTGATAAAAAATGGAGTGCTCTCTATCCGGTCTTTTTGATAATATTCATAGTCAGCATGGTCCTAAGTATGGCTTTCAATGTATTTCCTGCTTATTTGAATAATCTAGATTTCAGTCCGTCATATATAGGAGCACTATTTGCAATTTTCGGATTAACAAGAGCACTTACATTTATGCAAGTTAGCAGAATAACCCGAATAGGCGATAATATTTCGGTTATTATTGGAATGTTATGTGTCTCTTTGGCAACTTTTGCAATTTTTGTTTCTAACAGTCTTTATCCATATGTCATCATTATGATTGTGCTGGGATTTGGTCTGGGAATTTTGATTCCTCTATCCAAAGCTATTGCCTCTAAAGTTGTTAAGAGGAAGAATCTTGGTTCCGCTATTGGCGCTACCGAATCGATTTTTGGAGTAGGATGGACATTGAGTCCATTCCTAGGAGGATTAATGGTGTATTCAGCTCTTGGACAGGCGTCCCCATATTTAATGTGTAGTATACTAAGTCTAATTACATTGGTACCTGTCATTTTATTGATGAGAAAATATTTAGTTTGAGGTTTAACCTAAACTCGATAGCCTATGATAATTTAAAAGCTAGAATAGTCTGTCCTAATTCTGGAACAAAATCGGCTTTTACTTTCATATCTACCTGAATTTTTTCAGGTTCTTTTAGATTAAAGCCAATAAGTCTTCCAGTTATCATAGGGCCTTCATCGAGTTTTACTACACCGACACCGTAGGGAACCTTGTCTTTAAGTGATGATGGTCCTACATTCACTACTGAAAAGGTTTGAAGAGTTCCATCTCCTTTGAATTCATACCAATCAATATTATTACTTGAACATTCACTGCAAACCATCCTGGGTGGAACCATCAGATTTCCACAATCAGTACACTTGATACCCATTAACTTTTTGATTGCTAGATAATCGTAAAATGATTTAACAGTAAAGGATTTTTCTTCATCCAATAAAAACTACCTCCCAAATATCTGTACTACTGCTGTACCACCAGAAACGCCAATATTTTGAGTTAAACCTATTTCATGGTTGCTGACTTGCCTTTTTTCCGCTTCTCCCCTTAATTGCTTCCATACCTCATATATCATAGCAGCGCCAGTGGCACCTACTGCGTGACCTCTAGCTTTCAATCCTCCATCCGTATTTATTGGGATTTCACCATCCAAGCTGATTTTACCTTCTTCAGCAGCTTTTCCGCCTTCACCCTTTTCGAAAAATCCGAGATCTTCAATAGCTAAGACTTCTGCAGAGGTGAAGCAGTCATGAACCATGGCTAAGTCAATATCCCTAGGACCGATATTAGCCATTTTATAAGCTTTTTTTGATGCATCTACAGTCGCCTTAAGAGAGGTTAAATCCGATCTATCATGATATGCCATTGTATCTGATGCTTGGCCGATTCCCTTTATATGAATTGGAGTGTCTGTGTATTCTTTTGCTTTCTCAGCAGAAGTTAGAATTAATGCCGCGGCTCCATCTGAAATAGGACAACAATCAAAGACTCTTAATGGATAAGCCACTATTGGATTGCAGGAAGACTTAAGATAATCCATTGCATCCTTAAATTTTAAACCCTTTTTTGCCTCAACTTTTTTTGCAATATCCATTACCTCAGATTGGAACTGTGCTTTTGGATTTAAAGCTGCGTTATGATGATTCTTTATTGATATGGCAGCAAGTTGCTCCCATTTAGAACCATATTTATTAAAATGAGCTGTTGCCATCATAGCATAAAGAGCTGGATTAGTTATTCCAGTTGGAAATTCATAAGCGTTGTCTACACACATAGCTAATGCATCTGTAACCTCTTCTGTGTTTAACCTAGTCATCTTCTCAACTCCTCCGACCATTACTGTATCATACAAGCCTGAAGCAACTGCCATAACACCCATTTGAAAAGCTACGCCTGAACTTGCACAAGCATTTTCAATTCTTATTGAAGGAATTGGACGCAATCCAACCCAATCAGCCATTAAACATGCAGTATGTGATTGGTGTTCAAATGCATCACTTGAAAGATTACCAATTATCAGAGCGTCGATATCTTTCAGATCAATTCCCTTATCGACAGATTGTGTACATTCGATTGCTGCTTCTGAAAATATCTCTCTACTCATTTTATCAGCATGTAATTTATGATGAAAAGCAGTCATTCCGGCTCCTATCATAGTAACCTTTTCTGAAATCATTGACAAAATTTCACCATTAGCTTCAGTTGTATCATGAATGACTTATATTTAAAGCTCGCGTACTTAGGATTTCCATTGATAATAGTATATTAATAAGATTTACAAAGAATTATTGCACTGCAAAAGTTTACCTATGAAAAAATACTCGTTTCAGAGTGTCCTTAATACGCATACAATCTTCCATACGGTCTTGTGGATACAGGAATTAACTTAACAAAATCTTGACCTAATATTTCCTCTACATTTTTATGAGTACCGAAATATTTACAATACTGATTAACTAACTCTCTTAGTAATTTATTATCTTGCTCATCTAAATTTCGTGTTTCCACTTCCTTTCCAGTATGAGTTACTTTTCCATGTATATAGATAACCCCACCATGCATGCCGGTTCCAACATATTTTGCATCGTGAGTTTTATTTTCACCAAGATTTAAACCAAGGACTGCTAAAACTCCACCAGCCATATATTCCCCTAAAAAGTCTACAGCCGTACCTCCAACCACAATATTCGGTTTCAGATTCTTATACTCTTTCATATGAATCCCAGCCCGATAGCCGATATTATCCCGAATGAATATGTTTCCACCTCGCATACCGTATCCAGTTACGTCCCCTGCCGATCCGTGCACAATTATTTCGCCTTGGCTCATCGTATTACCACAACCGTCTTGAACATCACCATAGACTGTAATTTTGGGACCATCCATAAAAGCGGCTAAATCGTTACCTGGAGTTCCATTGATTTCGATTTCAATTTTTCTTCTCAGACTCGTACCAATATATCGTTGTCCTGTAATATTATTCAAGATTATTTTATTAGCAGGCCATTTTGCTACATGTTTGATTAAATCGTTCAAGTCCCGATAATAGATATTTTGTGCGTTTATCTCTATTGCATCTTTTTTAATTTGGATATATTCGCTGATCTCTGGATCTATTAGCGATGGAGTTTCTTTATCCAAGCGTTCAATCGGAAGTGTCTTCCACATTAAATCTCTATAGGTCATTCACTCACCTGCTAGTTTTATTCCTAAGACTTTCAATTCTCTTTCTGAAAGTCCTACACCTCTAAGAGATAAACGGTTACCTCTTACGCTTTCAATAGCGTTTATGCCCATTCCACCCATTATTTCCTTAATTTCGTTGTTCCATCCTCTAAGAAGATTTACTAATCTTCTAGTAGCGATATCAGGATTGATTCTTTTGACAAGGTAAGGGTCCGTTGTAGCAATTCCCCATGGACATTTTCCGGTATAGCATTTCTGACAAATAGTACAACCTATTGACACAAGAGCGGCAGTAGCTATATAAACAGCGTCTGCACCTAGAGCTATAGCTTTTGTCACATCTGCACTACTTCGGATTCCTCCTCCCACTATAATTGAGGCTTTATTGCGTATGCCTTCGTCTCTAAGTCTTTGATCAACAGATGCTATCGCTAATTCAATAGGTATACCAACATTATCTCGAATTATTCTCGGAGCCGCTCCAGTTGAACCTCTAACACCATCTAAGGCGATTATATCTGCTCCTGCACGAACCATACCGCTTGAAATTGCAGCTGAATTGTGGACCGCCGCAATTTTAACCGAAACTGGTTTAGTGTAATCAGTAGCTTCCTTAAGAGCAAATATTAGCTGTCTAAGATCCTCTATAGAGTAGATATCATGCTGAGGAGCCGGGGATAATGCGTCCGTACCTACAGGAATCATACGAGTTTTTGAGATATCTTGTTCTACCTTCTCACCGGGCAGATGACCTCCTATTCCAGGTTTAGCCCCTTGCCCAATCTTTATCTCAATTGCTGCTCCAGCATTGAGGTAATCAGGTTTTACACCGAATCTTCCAGAAGCTACTTGGACTATTGCATTCTTTCCATGCTTATAGAGTCTGCGATCCAGACCTCCTTCTCCGGTATTAAAGAGAGTGCCAACTTCATTAGCAGCTCTAGCTAATGATTGATGAACGTTGAAACTGACCGCACCGTAAGATATGGCAGAGAAAAGGATCGGAGTTTCTAATCTTATTTGTGGGGAGAATTTGGTTTCCAGAGAGATATCGCTATTTTCAAATTTTAGTTTATTTGGCTTTGATCCCAAATATGTAATAAGTTCCATAGGTTCTCTAAGTGGATCTATAGAAGGATTGGTGACTTGACTTGCATTTAGTAACAATCTGTCCCAATATGTGAATTCGGGTTTGTTGCATCCCATACCAGTAAGAATAATGCCCCCGGTTTCTGATTGAAGCTTAATGCCAGATACAGCTTCTTGTGTCCAATGGAAATTTTCTTTAAATTTTGATGGATTCTGCTTTATCTCTATTGCTTTGCTAGGGCAGAAAGTCACGCATCTTTGACAATTCACACAATTTTCGTCTTTATTTACTATTACATCTTCTTCTGGATCATAAGAATGAGTATCGTATGCACATTGATTAACGCAAACTTTGCAACGTAAGCATAAATCTTGATCTCTTTCAACTACAAATTCAGGTTGAGAATGAGTTATCATATTGTCGTCGCCACCTTCTTCACAGCCATTTCTTCAAATAAGATCTCTTTCAGTCTGCCAACAACAGGTTCTCCGCCTTTAGGATTCCAGACTTTGTCTAGATTTGGAGAAACAGCTCTTATCGCAGCTTGTTCGGAGGATAAGTATAAGATGTCTCCTTTAACGCCAGCAGTAAAAGGTCTTAGTTTTATTCTATCGGATAATCCTATCATCTCCCCCTTGTGAGCAACTATAACGGCGAAAGGGCCATTCATCAATAGACTGCCATAACACTGTCGTAAAGATTCGTAAGTTTCTCTTTTTTTACTGGGCATTTCTTCTATTTCAATCCAAAGCGGTGGAGCCAATACTTTTGAAACTAACTCGATTGGAAGTTTCTGTTTTCGCATTAACAAATCGAATGTATAAGCCATTACTTCTGTATCAGTCTGCATAGTGCATTTATAGCCGAACATTTCTAGGTAGCGCTTGTTAATTCCATAAGATGATAATTCTCCATTATGAACAACTGTCCAATCTAGAATGTTAAATGGATGTGCTCCACCCCACCATCCTGGAGTATTTGTTGGGAATCTACTATGGCAAGTCCACAAATGCCCTTCATATTCATCCAATCGGAAAAAATCAGCAATGTCTTCAGGATATCCAACTCCTTTGAAAACTCCCATATCTTTTCCACTAGAGAATACAAAAGATTTGCCAGTTTCTGTGTTTATTCTCATAACTTGATCTACTACGTAATCGTCAAGAGAGATTGTAGATATACTTGGTTTTTTAGGTTCAACAAAATATCGCCACAAAATTGGTGGATTCCAAACATTTGCTTCTCTTGTTGGTATCTCTTCCTCAAAAACCACTTTGAAATGATCATTCAGGAATTGTTCGGTATTTGCTTTGGCAATTTTGTCCATATACATGATATGAAGGGCATAGTATTGCTTGTATTCTGGATATATACCGTAAACTGCAAATCCTGCTCCTAAGCCATTTCCTCTATCATGCATATTTATCATAGCTTTAACAGGATCCTTAGCGGAAAATCTCTTACCAGAAGTATCCATCATCCCAAATAATCCACAAGCATCGGATACCTTATCCTCTCCATATCTATTATTATTCCAACTCAAACCCAACTTCAACTCCCTTTTAACAACTCTGAGACGTAATATCTAGGCAGGTGTGCCAAACCAAATTCTTCAGAAACTAGATTTTCTTTATACTTTCGCAGATTGATATTCTCTTTCATTAAATTGTAATATATACCAGCTTTCTCAATGTCGCCGACAAGAGTTAAACCTAAAAGCTTGTCATCCTTTAGAATGAGTTTTTTATAGACCTTGTTATCGTGATCTAATGTTGTAATTACATCGTATGTCTTATTCTGATTGTCTGGATTGATTAGACCTACAGATATGATTGGCACATTGAAATATTTTAAAGCACTCATAACGGTCCCTCCAGGATATTCAGCTTTGGATCCTACCATGTTAATACCTGCTGTTCTACCTCCCAAGTAAGCCAATGGCCAAAGTGCTAAAACCCGGTTCTCTTTTACTATAAAATCATAGGCTTCAACGACATCTCCACATGCAAATACCCCAGATACATTAGTAGCCATATATTCATCGACAAGAATCCCTCTATTTGTCTTAACCTTACTCTTCTCTACAAGTTCCATTCTTGGAACCACGCCTATTGCGACTATAACTAAATCGCATGCGATCTTACATCCATCTGTAAGTATAACGGCTCCAACTTTCTCATCATCCGAGTCTCTTCCCAGAATCTTCTCAACCGAAACGTCTGTTAACACATTGACACCGCTCTTTTTCATGGATTCTTCTACAAATCCAGCGGCAGTCTTATCCAAAATGAGGTTAAGAATGTTATCTTTTAATTCGACTAGCGTAACCTTCTTGTTCAATTTTAAGAGCGCTTCAGTTATGCTTACTCCGATTAAGCCGCCACCAATCACAACAACATCCTTAACATCCGCAATTCTTTCCTTAATCAATTGAGCATCAGAGAGATTTGTAAAGGTATAAACACCATCTTTTTCACTTCCATCAATCGGAGGAACAAACGGTTTTCCCCCAGTTGAGATGAGCAGTTTTTCAAAGGATATTTCATTACTCTCTTTGATTTTCACAACCCTATTATCGAAATCTATACTTGTTACTCGTCTTCCAAGAATTGGTTTCACCTTATTTTTCACCCAGAAATCTGAGGGTCTAAATTGCATTTTATCAAATGTTGCCTCTCCAGCTAAGAAGTCTGAGATCATAGGTCGCGAATATGGCTGGTATGGCTCCTCTGATATCAATGATATTTTTCCATCATTATCTAATCTTCTTATAGCCTCTACAGCCCCGATTCCGCCAGCAGATCCACCAATAATGAGGTATTTAGACATCATGGTGGATCCTCCTGGAATACTAGAGCTTCGTTTGGACAGTTATCTACACAAGCTGGAGTATCAATATCGGGACATAAATCACATTTGGCAATTATTTTCTTGTCTTTCAGATCCATCTTTATGGCCGAATATGGACAGACCATGATGCATGTCCAGCACCCTATACATTTTTCTGTGTCATGAGTAACCGCACCTGTCTTTTCATCCTTATTCATAGCTCCAGAGAGACATGCAATAATGCAAGGTGGATCTTCACAATGTCTACATTGAATAGAAAAGGAGATTGGCAGACTTTTATCTACCCTTACAAATCCAATGGGTTTAGGACTTTCCTTTCGGTATGCCTTTACAAAGTCTTTTGACTTTGAGTGTTTCACTATACAATGGACTTCGCAAAGCCCACATCCCATACAATATTCTTCTTTAACATAGATTCTTTGCAAATTACCCTCTACCCTAAACTAATTAGTAATTTAATGTGGTAAAGATAGATATATATCATATCTATAGTTTTTATAGGAAAAATTTATAATAAATGATAATATCTTAGTTAATATATGATGAAATTAGATAAAATTTGGTATTATTAATGAACAAATTGCTATCCAATGAATTGAATTTACTGCTTTTAAAGGAAGTTTGCTCAGGAAATGGTTTAAACATCAATTTAAGTTACTTATCGAAACGTCTAAAACGACATAGGAAAACTATCCGAAAAAAGGTAAAGGAGTTGCTTTCCCATAATGTCATTGATAGACCGGTTTTTCCATTTCTTGAATTATTCAGAGAATATCCATTATTGGTAGCTGCTTATGCTGACCTCCCAGAAAATGAAGATATTAGAAATTGGATTAAAGAAGATAGAAATATCTTTGCTGCATTCCGTGTAAGAAAAGGAGAATACAATACCATGCTATTTGAGTTTCATGAAAGTGTCTGGAGCTACCACAAATGGAGAGAAAAATTAGTTGAAGAAGGAAAGATACCATCTAGGGAGGAACGTGTTCCCTCGCACCCATTATATTTCTCTAATAGATTGATTGAGAAATACAGACCACATGTAGGAATCAATTTGATTGAAAATAAGCTAACTAAGAGCAACAGAAAGTTTGAGATCAATGATTACACATTGAGTAAGGATAGTTTCAACATTCTAAAATGTCTTGTTAGTGGTGAAGGCATTAAAATAAATGAAAACCACTTAGCAAGCGTACTTAAAGTACATAGAAAAACTGTTAGCAATAGAATAATGAAAATGCAAAAAGAAAATATTATCTACAAACCTTTATGCCGATTTCCAACCTTTTTTGCTCCGCCAGGATTTTTGCTTGTATTTTCATTAGTTGAAGTAAGAAGACCAAGGGAGAAGGTTGTGCTGGATATTTTGAATGATCCACATGTGAGTCTTGCCTACAGAATAAGTGAAGGAAGATATAACCTATTACTATTTGGAGCATATTCCAATATTGAGGACTACCTTCAATGGGAAAGCATGTACGATTCTAAATATCCAAACTGTTTCGGTTCGATAGATAATACCTATCTTACCCCAAAGATGGCACTTTCAATTGACCAGCAAAAAGTCTCACTAGGAGTAATTGATAATAAGATAGAGGAATCACGAATAGGTTAGAAAGGGCAACTCAGACTAATGCCTTCACATCATTATGGTTTTTAGTTTAACTCTGACTCTTCATTGTTGCCTTTTATTTGTTGAGTTAATTCAAGAGATAAATCTTTCTTTAGGTAATAATCCTATCTTACCATTGTTTGACCATGGTACAATTGGATAAAGATCAATTTTTAAACAGAAATCTATATCATTTTCAAATCCTATCCCCTTAAGATATTCTCCATGGTGACTTTTTTTGATAATTTCATTAAGGTTTTCTTTGGCATTGTTCCAGGCTAACATCGAGGCATAAGCAGAATCATCCAGATTTGCTCCCATAGATAATAATTTTTTTGATAACAACCCACCACAAATGAAATCTTCTAAATAGATATCTTCAGAGCTACTTGCAAGTAATATGGTTATTCCAGATTTTTCTTCTTTAGCCAATTTAAAAGCTGCATTTACAACAGATTCCGCATTCAGAAAAGCACCAACCAGAACCCATTTACAGTTCTTGACTTTTTCAAGAGCCTTTGTTCCATTACTAGTAGTAATCACTGCTTTTTTTCCTTCTAGCCTGCTTGAAATGAATTCATTAGGAGAATTGCCTAGATCAAATCCATTTGGTTTTAGGCCTTTTCTTTCACCTGCCAGAATAGTGTCATTTTGATTTTTACGAAGCTCAATCGCCTTTTCCAAAGATTCAACTGGCATTATTTCAATTATTCCATTGAACAGGGCTGTTATTATAGTGGAGCTGCATCTTAAGACATCAATCATAATTACTGTATCGTTTCTTCTTACTGCCTCTGCTCCCTTCTCTATAAATAAACCTAGATGAACTTTAACCAATAATAGCACCTTAAGGATGTTTATCCAAATGAAGTAAAATGCTATAAAAATATCGATAGTATAAGCTTGATTTTCAAAGAAATTTGTTGAGCATATTACACCATATAAGAAATGACACGTGTGCTCTTTACTTAAAAGAACATTATTTGATATGTTCCAAGCATATTCACTAGCGATTTTAAATTTACATTTAACTCAGCTTAGTGAATCTGCTTGAAACATAGACAATGCTAGTCACCATAAATATTTAAGTGTTGTTGTGTGCTACATAGAAACACTTTTATATTAAGCATGTTAAAGCTAAGAAGAAAATAGTATGGCTTCGATTAAAAGAAGATAGTATTTGATTGAAAAAAAGTGAAATATGATGGTTTTAGATTTTTCAGTTTATGTTGCCTTCCTTGGTATCTCGACCAGCATATTAGGTGTTTCTTGGGTATCAAGAGATTATCTATCTTCATTAATTGGTGGCATGATAATTCGTAGAATTAAACGGATAAAACCTGGAACAAGAGTCAAGATCCTAATAACACCACATGTAATCAAAGGAGATGTTTTAAGCGTAAAAACGTTTAGAACAGCTCTCGCAGAAGTAGGAGACGGAGAAAGACTACCTGGTATAAGAACAGGGAGAGTTTACATTTTGCCCAATTCTGCATTAGTTAATAATCCTGTCTTAATGTATGGAGGCAGAATAGTAGATCAAGTAGTGGCTTATGTAGAAAAGGATCCAGAAAAGGGAGTACGTTGTATGGAGCAAGCCATTAAGAAAGTGGGTGTTGAACCAAAAGAAGTAGATATGTATCAAACAAAAGATAGGTTTGCGATATATGGAATATATGAATCGGAAACCGAAAAAGTAAGTAAAATAAGAAATGATATAATGAAATTTTTTGTCGAATTAAATAAGAAAAACTCTAATACTAAGGGTAAAAGTTTTCCAGATTTGTTAGAAAGTAAAATAACTATGCCTCTTAGCATCAAAAATTAGCTTTCAGATCCAAGTTCAAATTTGGATGCATGCACCAAGACACCCACACACACAATTAAAAAATGAAGAATTAACGAAGGAATAATATTCTTATTAGAACTGCCACCATGAACAGAACCAAAATCATAATAAAAACCACCCTATCCTGTTTCCTCTTTTTCTCGTCATGTGGTTCCATACAATATTTCTTAATGATTATTACCAGAGCAAAAACGGCGGCCAATACAAATAGATATATAACAGGATTATCAAATCCAATCATATTTATCCTCCATGCAAAGTAAGAAAAGTATACTAGTATTAATGCAAGCGCTCTGAGAACATGTTCTTTCATATGGATGATTTTACGTTTGAGGTTAAAAAGCATTGTATGTGTACGCACCAAAGCACCCGACGACGAAACGATGCGCCTAAATAGGAAGTTAAGGAAACAAAACTTATGACAAATCAATCTTTATCAGAAAAATTTTCACTCATCGTCGTGATTGTACTACTCCTACTTACGGCGTGGGGAAATGCCTTGGTATTGTTTGCCTTCTCTACACTTGCCATCATCATAGGTTTCATAATCTTTCGTAAAAACTTTACTCGCGGTGCTACTTTGGCGGCAACAGCGGGATCAATCATAGCCATCATCATTGCTTTGATTATATTGCTAATATAGAGGTAACAGGCGCGCATTAATTTCGTATTTAATCATTTGTTCAATAATTAAATATATTTTTGTCTATTAGTCTAATATTTTTATAATAATGTTTATATATATCCATTATCTATATGGCAGGGTTAACAAATGTAAGATGGTGATAGAATGAATAGTGGGGATATCAGCTGGATATTGATTTCTGCTGCACTTGTGATGTTGATGACGCCAGGACTTGCTTTTTTCTATGGTGGTTTGGTGAGAAGAAAGAATGTATTAACAATAATTATGCAGAGCTTTATCGCACTTGCAATAGTCACAGTAATATGGATATTCTGGGGCTATAGCCTTGCCTTCGGTTCTGATATTTATGGGATTATCGGAGGTCTGGAATGGATCGGTCTTATGAATGTAGGACTAGAACCAGCACCATTGGCACCTCAAATACCACATCTCGCATTTGTTGTCTACCAAGGAATGTTTGCTGTAATAACTCCTGCACTAATAACTGGTGCATTTGCAGATAGAATGAAGTTTAGTAGTTATTTTATTTTCTTGATACTCTGGTTGACTTTTGTATATAGCCCAGTAGCACACTGGGTCTGGGGCGGGGGTTGGCTTAGTGCAATGGGTGCGTTGGATTTTGCAGGCGGAACAGTAGTGCACATTAATGCAGGTATTGCAGCTTTGGTAACCGTATTAATAATAGGAAAGCGAAAGGGATTTGGTTCATATTCTATGACTCCTCACAATATACCTCTAGTCGTTTTGGGAACCGCTATTCTTTGGTTTGGATGGTTTGGATTCAATGCAGGCAGTGCTTTGGCAGCTAATGAATCTGCGGTTCTTGCTTTTGTAACAACTAACGCAACAGCAGCAATGGCCACTTTAACTTGGCTTATGCTTGATTGGATACAAAAAGGAACGCCTTCAGTAATAGGTGCCGTCACAGGGGCAGTGGCTGGACTAGTAGCAATAACTCCAGCAGCTGGTTTTGTCAGTATACAATCTGCATTGATAATAGGTTTCGGTGCAAGTCTCTTCTGTTATGCTGCAATACAACTAAAAAATAAATTACAATTAGATGATGCTTTGGATGTCTGGGGAGTCCATGGTGTTGGAGGCATATGGGGTGCATTAGCTACAGGAATTTTTGCCACAGGTGTAGGACTCATAACTGGAAGTCTTTCTCAGTTCGCAACCCAATTGATCGGTGTAATCGCTACTATCGTTTATTCGATCATAGTAACATTGATCATCTTGATAGCCATAGACAAGACTGTTGGCCTTAGAGTTGGTGCAAAAGAGGAAGAAATTGGTCTTGATATTTCTTTACACCTAGAGGAGGCGTATGAGTGATGATGAAAGTCGAAGCAATAATCAGACGGGAAAAACTTGACGATGTAAAGGGAGCTTTGGCAAAAGCAGGTTTTCCAGGAATGACTGTTTGTGAGGTCAGAGGTCGAGGTAGACAGAAAGGATATACATTAAATTTCAGAGGAAAACAGATAAACGTGGATCTTTTGCCAAAATTGAAAATTGAATTAATAGTGAATGACAAAGATCTAAAGGAAGTTACAAAAACGATTAATAAGAGCGCCTCAACCGGTGAAATCGGAGATGGAAAAATATTCATTTACCCAGTTGTTGAAGTCATACGGATACGAACAGGAGAAAGTGGAAAGAAAGCTGTTTAACATAGATGTGCGCGCTTAATCAAATAATATAAAGGTAGATATGAGATTTTTTATCCACTTTTTTTGGTTCCAATATATCGAAGGTGAAAACATGGGAAATAACTCGTGTTCCAGGTTTCAGTTCCTTCTCAAATTTAGGTCTTAGCTTTCTGTTTATTTCTTGATTCTGATAAACAGTAACTACAGTAGCCTCCCCTAAGTCCTTGTTCAAGAAATTATCCCATAATACCTTGACCCTTTCACTAAGCCCTTTGAGTCTTATCATAGATCTCGACCATACCAAACGTATAGGATCCGCTTCGATTCCTATTGCCCTGGCCTTATAATCTCTCGCTGCAGTCATAATTATTCTGCCATCTCCTGAACCAAGATCTATTACCAAATCCCCTTCTTGGACATCACCAAGTTCAAGCATACTTCTTACAACATCTATAGATGTTGGAACCCATACTTCTCCAATAGTCAAAGGCCAAAGAAGCCAGACAAAAATAAACGCCATAAGTATAAAAAATATAGCCGTAAATAATGAAACCAAATCTTTCAATACTCCAAAGAACTGGATATTATCTATACTCCATGGATTTCAGCACACATTAGCGCGTGTGCTTTAAAAAGCAATTTTTTAAGATGTGTATAAAATATATTTCCATTTAATCTTATTATTTCTTGAATAATGGAGGATAATAAATGCCTATATCACCCATAGATACTGGACGTTACGGCAGTCGTGAAATGAGAAAGATATTCGATGAAGAGTTCAGATTACAAGTAGTTCTTGATGTAGAAGCAGCCGTAGCTTATGCTCATTCAAAAGTTGGCAATATGCCGAAAGTTGCTGCTGATGAGATCTCAAGAAAAGCAAATACTAAATACGTAAAGATTCAACGATGTGAAGAGATCGATAAATCGATAGGACATGATCTAATGGCCAGAGTCATTGCTTTAACAGAAGTCTGCGAAAAGGAAGGAAAGAGATGGGTTCACTTTGGATTAACAAGTGCTGATGTTGAAGACACGGCAACAGGCCTACAGTTCAAGAAGGCTCTAGAGATCATAGAACAAGATTTGATTGATTTAAGCAAAATTCTATTGGGCTTGATAAAAAAATATCGCCGTTCAGTTATGGTTGGAAGAACTCATGGGCAACATATGGGAGTAACTACTTTAGGTTTCAAATTTGCAGTATGGTCAAGAGAAATTGCCAGACATATAGAAAGACTGAATGAGATCAAAGAAAGAGTTTTAGTAGGTAAAATTATGGGTGCCATAGGTACAGGTGCTGGCTTAGGAGAAAAAGCCATCGAAATTCAAAAGATCGCTTTGGAAAAGCTTGATCTAAAACCTGCGGATATGGTTACTCAAGTTATCCAGAGAGATATACATGCAGAATTGATTTCCTTTTTGAGTTTGGTCGCTTGCAGTCTAGACAAAATTGCTCTAGAGGTAAGAAATCTCCAAAGAACAGAGATAATGGAACTTATGGAACCTTTTGAAGCCAAGAAACAGGTAGGCAGTTCAGCTATGCCAGCGAAAAGAAATCCTGTAAAAAGTGAAAGAATATGTAGCTTAGCGAAGCTTATGAGGAGTCTCGTTATTCCAGCATATGAGAATATACCACTCTGGCATGAGCGAGATCTAACAAATTCTGCAAATGAGAGATTCCTATTTTCAAGTGGATTTATTATATTGGATGAGATGCTGAAGAGGACGAAAGATGTTCTCAAAGGACTTGTTGTAAATGAGGAGAATATGAAAAAGAACCTAGAGTTGACAGGGGGGCTTATTCTATCTGAAAGAGTTGTTAATAAACTGGTAGAAAAAGGTATGAATAGGCAGGAATCACATGAATTGGTCAGAAAGTGCTCAATGCAAGCGTTATCCCAAAACAGCGCGTTCAAAAATGCTCTAAAAGATAACAGAGAGATCTCTTCAACAATAACAGATGAGGAGATTGATGATTGCCTAGATTACAATAAATATCTAGGAGTAACACAAGAATTAATTGACAATACAATTGGTACAACTGAGAAGGAAATTAAGAAATATAAGAAATAATATTTCAGTCCTCAAATTCCGTTAGCAGACTTTGTTCATCACTTTTGTTATCTTCTTTGATTAACTCCAATTCATTTTCTTCTATTTTTCCCCCTACTTGTTCCTTAATTTTCTTGGCGATTGATGGGCCAATTAAGGGAACCTTAGATAGAGAGGGTATGTCGGTGATCTTTAGGCTATCAATCGTTTTATATCCTGAATTGAAGAGCATTCTGGCTCTAATTCTACCCACTCCTTCAAGTTGAACAAGATGTATAAGTTCCTGCTTCACTCCATTCTTGACTCTAATCCTAAGTTCAAATAGGTTATTGAGTAGATCTTTATGCCCAAATAATTTTGCTAATTCATGAGTAGCATAAAGGAGCCATTCACTATTCTGAACCAGTCTTGCAAGGTCCCCGGGTTCTACTTTATATTTACTTAGAATTTCATCTTCGCTTTTTTCATCAATCCATTCTAGAAGAACTACTGTGCATTTCAGCTCAGAAAGAAATTCATTGTATGAATATTCGTAATCATAAAATGTATTTGGTGTATCAGTCATGAATTCATCCAAATGATTCTGTGCGAAGATACTCAACTCCTTCTCCTCTTTACTTCTAGTATAAAGCTTTGGAGCAATATCTGGTGTATGAGAGAGCAAGTGCAAGAAACTCATTTCAGTCAAGACTTTTGCTCTATTGTAAAGCGCTTCACGAATTATGACTGCTGAAAGAGGATCAATATAAAGCTCAGAGACTCTCCTTCCAAAATTGGTTGCGTTTAAGTAATTTCCGGCTATTTCTACCATTTCCGCTTCAGTAAGAAAATCTAAGATTGATTTCATCTTCTGATGAATTGTTTCAGAATCATTTTGATATGCATAGAAAGTCTCTCCGAAAAAATCATACAATCCTTTTTTCGTGAACACAAACTTTGATGCTATAGTGGAGAGAACGTGCGGTCTTAAAACTCTCTCAATAGCTAGTTTTGATTCTATTCTCTCCGGTTTTGCCTTGACATAATTCTCTATTAAAAATTCTTTTTCATCTTCTGTCTTTGCTATAAGAATCGATTCTCCAAAATCATCATATTTTGGCCTTCCAGCTCTACCTGAAAATTGTTTATATTCTAAAACTGATATCTGACCTCTTCCAAGACCAGGCTCATATCTGCTATAACTACTAATTATTACAACGCGAGCAGGCAGATTCACTCCAGCTGCTAAAGTAGGTGTTGCCGCTAGAGTTTTTATCTTTCTTTTTCTGAATGAGTCTTCTATTATTTTCCGATGTCCGATTCCTAATCCAGCATGGTGAAATGATGTTCCTTTTTTTATTTGACTAGCTAATTCTTCGCTCAGTATTGTCTTTTCACCAGTCGAAAGGATTTTTTCAGCCATCTCCGATAGCATCAATTTCTCCCCTTGTGTTAACAAATCAGAAACCGCTTTAGAGGAATTTTTCCCTTGTTTTACTGCAGTTCTTCTAGTCTCAGTGAATATGAGAGCTTGGCCACCATTATATATCGTATCAGAAATAATATCTAAGATGGGATCTTCTAATTTTGCCTTGATCTCTTTTATTGAACCATCATTGAATTCAATACTGTTGTTATAGAAGACACCTTCTTTAAGAGGTACAGGGCGCCAATTCATGGTTATGGGAGTGGCTTTGATCCATTCTGCCATCTCTTCAGCATTTCTTATCGTCGCACTTAAAAGAAGTATTTGTGCATTTGGATTGACTTTTTTGAGCTTAGTCAATGTGACTTCAAGGGTGGGGCCTCTATCTGGTTCGGTTATCAGGTGGGTTTCATCTGCTACTATAGTTTTGATCTCATTTATCCAAGTTACTCCATGACGGAGTAGACTATCTATTTTTTCATTTGTTGAAATAATTATATCATAATTTCTAAGCCATTCATCGGATCTATCAAAATCACCTGTTGAAATAACAATCCTTAATTCATTTCCATCTTTTCTTAAGTCTCTATATTTCAAGAATTCATCATATTTCTCACTTGCTAAAGCTTTCAAAGGTGTTAAGTAAACAGCCTTACCTCCCTTTTCAAGAATGTTTTTTATGATACACAGCTCAGCGATCAGAGTCTTCCCACTGGCTGTAGGACTAGCTAGAACTAAATTTGTTCCTTCCAGAACGCCAGCCGAAACAGATTCTACTTGCGGTGGATAAAGTTGATCATAACCATCATTTGATAAGATCTCTTTAACATCATTAGGAATTGGAAGATCTATAACTTTCAATACACTCAACCTCCAAGAAATAAGTCTAGAGAGAAATCCACATAGGATCAAGTTTTATATTTTATCAAACGGACGTTCTTCTTACATATCCAGGTTTAGGTGAATATAGAACTCCTTCCTTAATGAGTTGATTTATTAAAACCTTAGCTTGACCTTCTTCAATTTCATGCTTGCTTGATAATTCTTGATAAAGCGCATTTTCTTCAACGCTTCCAGTATCCTTCTCTAAGGTTGCCACGAGACTTATTATTGCCTGCATTTTATCTCGTTGACTTTTTGGTCTTCCAGTCATTATCACATCTATGTCCATCTTTCCAGTACTTGTATCTATACCGACATCCTGTAATGATACAGTCATGAGTCTAATTACCGCTTTAGTATCTTCCACATTGACCTCATCTCTCAGAAAGGCTCTGGCCCTTGCTTCAGAAAGTCTGATTAATCCCTCTAATTGTCTAGGAGTTATTGCAATAGGCGAATCAGTTGATTCAGAACCTGATCTCATAGTTAGATAGAAATTCTTTAATTCGTTCATCGCTTCTCTTGATAGAACAGGATTGATTTTCTTTGCATAGCTGATGTATTTCCTCAAAAGCTCGGGAGCTATGGGTACTTTTTCTGGTGAGCTTCTCAGCTTGTGTAATTCAAGTATATGTTCAGACATTTTCCCATCCATTTCAGCCTCGGGAATGTCTTTCATAATAAATATTAGATCGAATCTTGAGAGAATCGTTACAGGCAATTTTATATTTTCATTGAGATTTTTATACAAATCATATCTGCCAAGCGTGGGATTAGCGGCAGCCAAAACTGCGCTTCTAGCATTTAACATAGCTACAATGCCTCCTTTGGCGATACTCACTGTTTGCTGTTCCATTGCTTCATGTATAGCAACCCGATCTTCGGGCCTCATTTTATCAATCTCATCAATTGCACATACACCTTTGTCAGATAGTACCAAAGCCCCTGCTTCTAAAACGAATCCGCCTGTCTTCTCTCTTACAACAGCAGCAGTCAATCCAGCTGCAGTTGATCCTCGTCCACTTGTATAAAGCCCTCTTGGAGCTACTCGTGCTACATACTGCAATAATTGACTCTTGGCGGTGCCAGGATCTCCAACCAAGAGAGTATTAATGTCACCTCTTATAGTTACACCATCTGGTAATTGTTTCGCGATTCCACCGAATAATAGGTATAGAATCGATTCCTTCAAGTCCTCGTAACCATATATTGAAGGGGCTATTGACCTTATCAATTTCCTATGCAACCATGGATCTTTCGATAATTCGATGATCTCACTCTCTTCTTCAGGAGTTATTTCAATTACTTCAGCTTCTTTTCCGATCACATCTATTTGATTGGCATCAGTGAATATGTTGAAAGTTCTTGATTTGCCACCTCTAGCGATTAACTCTTGTCGAACTCTAACAATACCGGGTATTGATACTCGATCTCCCGGCCTGGCTATATCAACCAGATCATCTGTAATGTTTATGTCAATTGATCTCGGCAGTTGTCCTGGTGGCAAATCCTCCGGTTTCTCCTGAATTCTCAATTCCTGAGAGTTCATGAATTTAGATCCTTTTTCCATGAATTCGAATAATTTATTTTTACAACTGGGGCAGGCCCCAGGACCTCTCATAAATACTCCATTCTGTTGAACAGGAATTATTGTGTCACATCTTCTGCATTTAAAAACAGCTTCAGTTAATAAGGGTTTGACTGGAGTTGCTCTTACAACAATTCCATCTAACATAATCAATTTGCCCATATGTTCTGAACCAATAGATCGAAGAGAGACCTTCTCTGGAAGCTTGCTGAATCTAACATTTATTTTTTCGATCTGCTCTGCATATTCTGGGTCCTCAACTTTCAGTTGAGCCATTGCAGCCCTATCTAAATATTCTAAAAACTCATCTGGTTTTTCAATGATTTCTCTGGCTAAAGATGAATCAAATGATATTAGATCCTCAAAATCTATAATTAAGGACTTGCTATCTTTAATAGCCATTTGGGCCAATTTTCTTCTATATTCATCTTTCCCGCTATCGGTTTTGAATGTCCTAAGAAAGTCTTGAAGCCTTTCTTCAGGAGTTGTTAAAGAGGTCATTGGCTATCTTCCATCTTTATCAAACCATTTTTCCATTCGTTTATGATTGAATTCAATATTTCATATAGTTCGACTTCTTCAGCAGCCATATTCTCAATCATTTCGCTTGCGCTAGCCGATGTAGCTGCAATTGAAATAATCTTCCTAACTCTGCAGTTTACAATGTCCTTCGATAAATTCATGGCTTTCTCATAATCCAACATTTTTGAAGAGTCTGTCTTACTATCCTCATTCATCCTCCGAAGAAATCTTCTTAACATAAAAAAGAAATTCTTCTGCAGACTCGGGATCTGCCTTGAAGCAGGTATTGTCTCTCTCCAATGAATTTTTGAGAGCTTTGCCATATTCAATATATCTTCTTCACGGAATTTTGCTATTCCAGAATTAACCAGTTCCTCGGCCATCCAATAAACTAGCTCAATATCCTGACCTTGTTTTAAGGGGCCTATAGTCAAGTCGTTAAATTTTATTTCCGGTGAGTCTTTAACGATAGAGATTTTTACATTGGTATTTTCAAAATTAAAATCAATGTCATTCAGCTTGAATTCTTTCGACCCCCTAAGGCTTGAGACAGAACTTCAGTTTAATTAACTATATTTTTAACTAGGATGCATAACTTCTGTGGAGTTTTTACACTAATTTTTTCGAGGTAAGATTGAATGATTTTGGAGCACAAGGACTATAAAAACGTAAGAGAGGATATTTACCAGAATGAGAGGTAACTAAAAGTATACCGCTGGTTAAGCGCACGCGCTAACGCTCGTTAACTATATAACTGAGTAATTATTACTAAGCTAATTAAGGGAAATCTGAAAAATTAAGTTAATTCTCAAGAAATCTTCTATTATTTTTTTAGGATCTATCAAAAAAGTGTCTTTATTTTAAAATGTTTGATGGATTAATTGTAAATAATCATCTCGTAAGAGGTGTTGTTAAGCTTCTCCTTAGCACAATGTTTTGAATGTGACTTAGATGAAGAATAGGACTAAAAATAGAAAGCCTAAGTGCCCTCAATGCGGTAATGAAATGGATCCCTATAATGCAGTCTCGTCTACAGATTATGTATGCCTATCTTGTTTCTATTCCACTAAATCAACAAAACAGGATCTTAGCTTTGAAATTCAGTCAGAAAGATATTGTCCAGAGGAATGAATTACATTTTATCTGGTATGAATGTAATATTCAATAATTTGATTTCTATATCGGTTGGTAGCTTTATTTTTTGATAATAAGCTTATCTTTCAATTATTTATTATTCGTTTAATGAGGGAAATTGAGTAAGAGAGAACCGCCAAAAATTGGCATAACAATGGGATACGCAGCGGGCATCGGTCCTGAAATAATCATTAAATCTCTTGTAAATCCTACTATCCGTAATTTATGTAAACCATTAATCATCGGTGATAGTAGAGTACTCAAAAAAACAGCTGCCATATGTAATTTGACCATAAAATGGAATTTAATTGAGAAGATCACTGAAGCAAAATTCCAACAAAATCAGATAGATCTATTTGATATTCAGAATACACCAATGAATGATTTTAAGTGGGGTAAAGTAAGTTCCTCTTTGGGCAAAGCCTCAGGCTATTATTTGGAAAAAGCTTGGGAAATTGCAAAGAATCAACAAGTTGAAGGTTTAATCTCGGGAACGCTGCACAAGGAAGCATTACACAAAGGAGGATATGAATTTAGAGATGAACTTGAACTTTTTTCAAAGATTACTAATAGTAGAAATACATTTTTTGTTGGTATAAACAATGATTTATGGACAATGCCAATCGCCGACCACATACCATTTCGTGAGATTACTGAAAAGATAACAGAAGAGAGTGTTCTTTTTCATATTAAGGAGATAAATAGATTTATGCAGCAATATGGATATGACAAACCTCGAATAGCAGTTTCTGCACTTAATATCCATGGCGGCGAGAACGGCTTATTTGGTGATGAGGAGATAAAAATCATTAAACCTGCGATTTCAGAGGCGCAAGAACTTGGGATAAATGTTGTAGGACCTTATCCCGCAGATACAATATTCATACGTGCTCAAAGAGATGAGTTCGATTCTATAGTTGGAATGTATCATGATCAAATTAATATTGGCAGAAAATTATTTGGATGGGAAAAAGGGACTTCACTTATGATGGGATTACCAGTTCCATGCGGTACTACAGCTCATGGTACTGCATTCGATATCGCTGGGAAATGTCTTGCTAAATCCTCTAGTATGGAGTTTACTATTGAAGTAGTTTCTAAACTTGCCCGGAATGTAGAAAGATAAAAGTAATTTAGGACCCCACTTCATCGGGTAGTTATCTTTATTATTTTTTCAGTAATCGGTATTAGCTTCTTCAACTTTAATTCAGAATCCTCTTTAATTTTGTAACTATTCATCGGTACATCTGCAATATCACCATTAACCTCGTAAAGATAATATCCTTCCTTACCATCAATGGATATCAGTAACTCCTTATCGCTTACCCTTTTTGTACGAATATTACAAGTTAATTTCAAAGCATCCAATATACTCTTATCCTTAGGCATTTTAATACTGGAGACCTCAGTAAATGCATTCAGTACTTCATATATTTGTTCACTATTTACTTTCAATACATGACTTCTGCCTATCTCTTTTCTTTCAATCAGACCAGCTTTTTCCAGAATTTTTATATGCTTAGCCGTAACAGGTACAGAAATGCCAAATTTTTTGGCTAATGCGGAGATATGCATTTCTTCTTTCATAAGCATTTTAAGCATTTTAGTTCGAGTTGAACTGCTCAAAGCTTTAAACAAGAGATTCATTCGTTTATTACCTAATTAGATAATAAATATTATCTTAACTATTTATATAATGCCGTTTCATTACTTCAAATGGCGTTAGAAAATTGAAAGATAGGTTTTACTTCGTTTTATTAATCGCGATATTATTTCTAAGCATCCTTGCAGCTATACCTCATACTGTTGCTTATCCATATAATAAAACAGATACTGAAGTATCTCTAGCTTTAGATTGGTTTAAGAGTCAACAAAATATTACCGGGATGATAGATTCATTTGAAATTTCATCTTGGGCAGTAATGGCCATAGCAGCTTCAGAAGATGATCCTAATAATTGGACAAAAAACGGTGATTCAATAGTTCAATATCTTAAGAATAATGTAAACACGCTATCTTCGTGTACTGATTATAGCAGGTTCGTATTATCAATGACAGCAACTGGAGAAGATCCGAGAAACATAGATGGCGTAGATTTGGTGGTCGAACTTGAATCATGCTACAATGAAACAGAAGGACAGTTTGGTGATTCGTCTTTATTGAACGATGATTACTGGGCGGTTATGGCTTTGATTTCAGCAGGAGTTCAGAAAAATGATTCGAAGGTACAAAGTGCGGTAACTTTCATAAAGAACAACCAAGATCCTTCTGGTGGCTGGGCGTGGGACGTTGCTTATTCTTGGGGCCCAGATGTTGACAGTACTTCAGCAGCCATTATGGCATTGATTTCTGCTGGTGAACCACAGAATTCGGCTTCCATAACCACAGGTCTAGCTTATATAAAATCGACTCAAGATAGTTCTGGTGGATTCAACAGTGGATTTGGAACAAGTGCTGAAACAAATTCATGGGCGATACAAGCGATAATAGCAGCTGGTCAAGATCCAACAAGTGTTAACTGGTTAATGAACAATAGTAGCCCTATACAAAACTTGTTGACTTTCCAGAATCCAAACGGATCATTTAATGATTATCAGCCTGCTCCAAGTGCTTGGACGACATCGTATGCAATTCCAGCTTTAGTAGGCAAACCATATCCAATAGCTATACTAGTAGAAAATAAAACTACGCCTTCCTTCGGAGATATAACCATCACATTCGATATATCCCCAGATAATACAGGAAAAATAATTTTTGGTGGATCTGAGTACGGAGATAATAGCGTTACTTCTAGAAATGCGGGCACCTATAGTATTATTGCTAATCCATCTGGCGATAACTCATTCAGTAGATGGATGGCTTTTGGACAGGTTTCTATAGACGATACTTACTCTGCTTCAACTAATTGTACAGTAAATGGGAATTGTACGATTAGACTGTTAACTTCAGGAAGTTCATCAGCTCAACGACCGTCAGGATGCATCATAGCTACAGCTACTTATGGTAGTGAGATGGACTCAGAAGTCCTTTACATGCGACATGTCAGAGATAATATGATAGGTTCAAACCAAGTAGGCGGTCTTCTAGTAAGTGCATGGAATAGTTTCTATTACCTATGGTCTCCACCAATAGCACACTTTATCGCTGATCACAATATACTTCAGCCGATCTTTAGAATTCTTTTGTTACCCCTTCTTGGAACAATTCATCTTTCAGCTTTCATTTATGGAATGTTTGTAGGATTAAATTCAACAATGGCGTCGTTAATGACGTTTCTATTTACAGCTGTCTTTTCAATCATAGCATATGTGGTCACACCGTTACTTATGCTTAATTATATCTTCAAGAAAAGTTCACTCGCAAATAAAAAATCTATTTTCTGGTATCAATAAATGAAGAAAAGTCTCCTCTTTTTTTTATTTCTAATTCTTATAATCGTCATAAGTGCCAGCTATATTCTCATCTCTTGGGATTCAAGTAAGGAGATTATAGAAGTAAATATTGCGATTACTGAAAACTTTGGAAGAGAGTTAGTTCAGGAAAATACCATAAAAATATCTTCAGGATCATCTGCCCTTGATGCACTAAAATCGGTATCACAAATAGAAACCAAATATGGAGGGAGTTTTGTAACATCGATCAACGGTATAAAATCTGGTTTTCCAGAAGATCATTACGATTGGTTCTTCTATGTCAACGGATTCTTAGCAAAAGATGGGGGCTCAAGCTACATTATTAGGGGCGGGGATTCTATTCAATGGGATTATCACAACTGGGAAAGTGAATATCATCAATCCGCAATTATTGGGGATTATCCAAAATATTTCATTAATGGATACGCAGGGAGTAAGTCTCCAACTATTATAGTATTTGAGAATGAATTTCTCGATGAAGCTTCAAAAATAAGGGATCGATTTTTCGATAAATACGAAATTAATGCAACTATGAAACCTATAGAGACAATTTCTGCAGATGAGAAATCAAAATCCAATGTAATTATTCTTGCAAAACCAAATAATACCATAGTCAAAGAACTGAACGATATTCAAAGTAAGATTGGGTTCAATGCTTATTTTGAAAATAATTCCTTAATTGAAATGGATTGTAGAAGTAAGAGTTTCAATAAATACAATAAAGCAGGAGTAATCCAAATTACACAAAACATTTGGAATCCAAAAGGCAATAGAGTATGTGAAAATGTAATACTGTTGATCTCTGGAACTGATATGGAATCAGTTAAGAATTCAGCAAATGTCTTGATCGAAGATTTCTCCGAGTATCGTTATTCATTTGGTTTAATTATTACAGAAAACAAATCTGTGAAGATACCTTATTGTTATGAAGAATAGAGTGTTTGAGGAAAAGGATTGAGAATTAATAAAAGAAAGCCAATAATATTTTTAATATTTATTTTTTCATTTGTAATTATCTCTCTCCCATTATTCCTGGCTATTCTTGATTCAAATATGATTCTGAAAGAGTGGGGTTTAATATCTATCCTGATTATCGGATTGGCAATCCTAACTATGATTATCGATTTTAACAAAAGAACCCCAAGTTCTAAGGAAATTGCCCTCATAGTAGTCTTAAGTGCTATGACTGCTGCCTTAAGGTTACCTTTCGCATTTATTCCCAATGTCCAACCTTGTACCTTTCTAATAATATGTACTGGAGTTGTATTTGGATCAGGTGCAGGATTCATAATAGGCATAATGACACCGCTTATTTCAAATTTGTTTCTAGGTCATGGACCATGGACGCCATTACAAATGTATTCATGGGGCATAATAGGAGGCATAGCAGGATTATTCAAGTTCAATCCTGAAATAAATCGTTGGAAGCTGGGCGCATTAGGAATATTTTCAGGATATTTTTTCGGTTTAATTATGAATATCTGGTTTTGGTACACATTTCTTTATCCACAAAATTTAACTACTTTTGTAGTTGCTGAGGTCCAAGGATTATATTTCGATACCCTTCACGCAATTGGTAACTTTGCTTTTCTAACAATATTAGGAAATAGAACCTTGAAGATCCTTTATGATCTTAAGGAAAAATTTAGCTATAGGTTTGTTTAGTAATTTGATTATTGCGTTTTCTTGATTCTATATAACATATTTTCCAAAAATTCCTCTCCCCGTCTAAGTACTTTAAGTCCCTTATCAGTAATTGCGTAATATTTTCGAGGTGGTCCATAACCGTCCTTTTTTTCTTCTTTAAGTGTTATTAGTCCTTCTTTTACAAGCCTATATAGAATGACATAGGAGGTTACTTTTCCCAGCTTAAATCCATAATTTTTCTCAATATGCTTACCAATCTCGTAACCATATCTCGGCTTGATCTTAAGTGAGCTTAAAATATAGATCCATAAATTCTCTATTGTCATTTTTTTTACAAGCCTTTCGTAAGCCATGCAATAATTACCCTCAGTCTTTAGAATGATTAATATACTATTTTACAACTATAAAATAGCGTCTTTAATAAATTCATTGGAGGTCTCTTTTTGGGAAACATTAAGATTGGAATTATCGGAGTCGGCAATTGTTTTGCTGGATTAATTCAAGGAATAGAATATTATAAGCTCAATCCAGATAAAAAAATCATAGGAATAATGAACGAGAGAATAGGAAATTATGATATTTTTGATATAGAATTCACATCTGCTTTTGATGTCTCTGAAAATAAAATCGGAAAGACATTGGATAAAGCGATATATAAAGACCCTAATTGCGTAGATTGGCTACCAAGGGTCTCGGATATAAAAACGATAGTAAAAGAGGCCCCCGTGCTGGATGGAGTCGGTGTCTATGTTGAGAAAATGATCAAGCCTAAAAAACAAGCAAAGAGTGATGAGGACCTGAAAAAAGACATAATCGAAGAGGTAAGAAATAGTGGAACCGAAATGTTGGTCAATTATCTGCCAGTCGGCAGCGAGAAAGCAGTAAGATATTGGGCTGAGATAGCGTTAGAAGCAAATGTTGGAATCATAAATTGTATGCCTGTATTCATAGCTTCAGATAATAAATGGTCAGAAAAGTTTGAGGAAAAAGATCTTCCCATCATAGGAGATGATGTGAAAGGTCAAGTTGGTGCGACTATATTAAATAGAGTATTGGCAAAACTTTGCGATGATAGAGGAACTAAATTGGATCAAATGTATCAAATAAACATAGGTGGAAATACGGACTTTGCAAACATGTTAGAGAGATCAAGGCTTGTTTCGAAGAAAATATCTAAAACTGAAGCGGTTCAAAGCCAATTCGATAAAAGACTAGATGATGATAAAATATATGTAGGCCCATCAGATTTTCTACCCTTCTTGGGAAATACTAAGATTTGTTATATCAATATGAAAGGAAAGATGTTTGCTGATACACCTTTCGAAATTGAGTGTAAATTAACAGTCGATGATAAAGCAAACTCTGCAGGCATAGTAATAGATGCGGTAAGATGTATCAAATTGGCCCTAGACAGGAAAGTAGGAGGTGTGCTCACTTCACCATCAGCTTACTTGATGAAGCACCCACCAATTCAATATGACGATTCTAAGGCCAAAACTCTGATGGAGAACTATATAGCTGGAGAAATTGAAAGATAATATAGAGAGAGTTAATAGAGCTCTTTACTACGATTTTTTATATTTTTTCTTTTTCATTAAATAATTATTAATGTCTATAGCAGCTCTTCTCGCTCCACCCATCGCTTCTATAACAGTTTCTTCACCAGGGACAATATCACCAGCAGCCCAAACTCCTTTTCTGGATGTTCTTCCGTTTTCATCTACTATAATGTATCCTTTTTCATTCGTTTCTAATCCCTTGGTGGTTTGAGAAATCAATGGATTTGGACCTTGACCTATAGCGATAATCATTGTATCTGCATCCATTATGAAATTTGATTCTGGAATTTCGATAGGTCTTCTTCTGCCTGATTCATCAGGTTCACCAAGTGTCATTCTTACACATTCTATTGCACGGACACGTTCATCTCTATCACCAAGAATTCTTATAGGATTTGTCAACATTTCAAATTGTATGCCTTCCTCATGCGCGTTTTGTACTTCTTCAATTCTAGCGGGCATCTCCTTTTCTGTTCTTCGGTAAATTATCGACACGTTAGCTCCATATCTTAAAGCAGTTCTAGCAGAATCCATGGCGACATTTCCACCACCAATAACAATAACTTTGCGCCCAACATAAATTGGCGTATCGTATTCGGGAAATTTGTAGGCCTTCATCAGATTACTTCTTGTCAGGAATTCGTTTGCTGAATATACTCCGACTAGATTCTCACCTTCTATGCCAAGAAAGTGTGGAGAACCAGCGCCAGAGCCAATAAATATTGCATCGTAACCTTGGTCAAAAAGTTCATCGATAGTAAGAGTTTTGCCTATAACCATATTGGTCTTGATCTCAACTCCTAATTTTTTTACATATTCAATTTCATCTTTAACTACCTTTTTTGGGAGCCTAAATTCTGGAATGCCATAGGTTAAAACACCACCGGATTCATGCAAAGCTTCATAAATTATCGCTTTATGTCCTAGTTTCGCAAGATCTCCAGCAATAGTAAGCCCTGCAGGACCGGCGCCAATTATTGCGACTTTTCTATTGGTTGAATTTCGGTTATATTCAGGGATTTTTACTCCTTTCTCCAATTCATAATCTGCTGCAAATCTTTCTAATGCACCAATTGTTATTGGCTCTGGAAGGATACAAAAAATTTCACATCGAGTCTCCTGGGGGCATACTCTGCCAGTCATGGCTGGAAGATTATCTTTATCCTTTATTATCTCAATCGCTTTGTCAAAATCTTTTTCCTTAATGAACTTTATGAAAAAGGGAATGTCTATTCCAACAGGACATCCCTTAATGCAATTTGGACTAGCGCATTGTAAACATCTCTTAGCTTCCATGATGGCGTTTTTTTCGCCATATCCAAGTGCAACTTCGTTAAAATTCTTAATTCGCTTTTCTGGTGGTTGTTTATTCATAGAAGGCCTTTTCAAAGACTTACGCAATGATTGTTCTTTAGATGTTGAATTTGACATAAGTGATTCCTTCAACTTTGAAGTTTTTCATCAAGTTTACATGCATGTTCCTCTTTGACAAGATACATGTTTAATCTTTTAAGCAAAAGATCATAATCAACCAAATGACCATCAAAAACCGGCCCATCAACACATGCAAATTTAGTCTCTCCCCCAATAACAACTCTACATGCCCCACACATACCTGTTGCATCAACCATTATTGGATTTAAACTTACAAGTGTCTTGATACCATAAGGTTGAGTCATGCATGAAACCGCCTTCATCATAATAGCCGGTCCAACTGCAAATACTAAATCTATCTTAATACTATCGATTAATTTCTTCAATAAATCCGTAACAAATCCATGGTGACCTTTAGAACCATCATCAGTTGATATGTAAATATCATCGCTTACTCTAGTCATTTCCTCTTCCAAAATAAGGAGTCCCTTGCTTCTAGCCCCTATTATACTTATCACTTTACACCCAACTTCTTTGAGTGCTTTAGCTTCTGGGTAAGCTTCAGTAATTCCTATTCCGCCACTGACAATAACTACTGTACCAAAATTAGCAATCTTAGTGGGTCTTCCCAAAGGGCCAACTAAATCGAGTATAAAATCTCCTTTTTGAAGTCTGCCGAGTTGATTAGTTGTCTTTCCTACTTCTTGAAATATTATTGTCACGATTCCTTTTTTCCCATCCTTCTCTACAATCGTCATTGGTATCCTCTCTCCCTTTTCATGGGCCCTTATAACAAGAAACTGTCCTGGCCTACTTTTTTTAGCGACTAATGGTGCATTGATTTTAAACAACTTAATATCAGAGGCGAGTTCTTTTCTATCTTCTATTCTATACATTCCATCAGTCACAAACAGCTTTTTGCTTAGGGATGTAGGAGATTCTCGATATTTTATATTTATTCGGATTAAATATTATGAAAAATATCAAGGTCTCATTAAGCATCAATTTATTCAACCATCTTGTTTTTATATGGTTAAAATTTTACTTTTAATTTGTACATTTTTAGCACTTTTAATTAATTTTATTATCGAAATTGGATAAATATTATTTCAAATTTTATAATTGTATCTTATATATCGGCCTTTCGGTAAAGGAAGTCATGTCAATATCAGATGCGTTGATTCAAATGAAGAGGTTAAATCCATTTGAAATTGCACAGAAACAAATAGATCAATGTGCAAAGATTTTAAAATTGGATTCTAGCGTACATGCGATGCTTCGAGTCCCACAGCGAGAGCTTCATGTATCAATCCCAATTCGCATGGATGATGATTCAATCAAAGTTTTTCATGGATTCAGAGTTCAATATAATGATGCAAAAGGACCCACAAAAGGAGGGATTCGATTTCATCCTGAAGAAACAGTGGATACTGTAAGGGCACTTGCTGCGTGGATGACATGGAAATGTTCTCTACTTGACTTACCTCTAGGTGGAGCTAAAGGAGGAGTCATTTGCAATCCCAAACAGATGTCTAAAAATGAGTTGGAGAGACTAAGTAGAGCATACATAGATCAAATTTGGCAATTTATTGGTCCAGAAAAAGATATCCCCGCTCCAGATGTCTATACGAACTCTCAGATAATGTCTTGGATGATGGATGAATATTCAAAGATTGCTGGGAAGAATTGCTTTGGTGTTATAACCGGCAAACCTCTCTGCTTAGGTGGTTCGGTTGGTCGCAATGATGCGACTGCGCGAGGTGGTTTATACACTATTCGTGAAGCTGCAAAGGAATGTGGGATTAAACTTAAGGATGCTACCGTAGCTGTACAAGGTTATGGAAACGCAGGTTATTATGCAGCATCTCTCATGAAATCTGAGTTTGGTTCAAAGATCATAGCAGTCAGTGATTCTAAAGGCGGCATATATAGTAAAGAAGGTATAAATCCAGAGACAATTAATGAACACAAAACTAAAACTAGTTCAGTAATCAATTTTCAAAAAACTGAAAACATTTCCAATGAGCAACTTTTAGAATCAAATGTTGATATATTGATCCCTGCTGCTTTAGAAAATGTTATTACTGAGAATAATGCCCCAAATATTAAGGCTAAGATTGTTGCGGAGTTAGCAAATGGCCCAACTACAACAGATGCAGATGTCATTCTTTATGAAAATGGAGTACATGTTATACCAGATTTTCTATGTAATGCTGGTGGAGTAACAGTCTCATATTTTGAAATGGTACAGAATTTTAACATGTATTGCTGGAGTGAAAAAGAGGTCCATGATCGTTTGAATAAGAGGATGACTACTGCGTACCATTTAACTTTAGAGGCTTCAAAAGAGTACAAAGTAAATATGCGGCAAGCAGCATATGTGGTTTCCGTTAAACGCGTTGTCCAAGCAATGAAGCAACGTGGTTGGTTTTAATTAATAGAATTGCCCAATTTTTTATTTTTTTCATATAACGAGTTCGCTTTTGCCTACTTTTTTAGAATGCTCGCTTTATTGTTATTGACGTTAAAGAATAAATGCAGGTCTTAATTGATTAATTAGCTAAAATTTTTTTGGCGCGTGCGCTATAGCATTTCATAATGCTTATGATTATGGACAATATTTTTAGTTAGTTTGTACATTTCTAGCATTATTTATTAAAATAATTACCAGATTTGTGGATAAATCGTTTCAGATTTTATAATCCTATTTTATATATTCTCTCTTACTTTTATGGACAACGCACAATAAGATATGGGAAGTGAATATACTTTGGTAGAAAGTGTTCAAAAAAATGCTGCGTATCTAAACGGAAAGTCTACTACAGGTACCAACACACGTGTAAAAGATACTAGTTGCACCAGCGGTATGTGCCCTATATGTACAAGTGATTGCCCTGTAATATGTGAGATTAGTCTTGGTGCTTTTAGAGGGAGAGAGGCTCTTTATCCTGATCCTTTCTATTTCGGTTACAGTACAGCCGGCGCACTAAAGGATTTTGGATTGGATTGGTCTCATTTCAATATTAAAGCCAGTCTTTTGAAAGCTGAAGGTATAGAAGCCGAGCCGGATATCGCATTTTTCCAGAATGCAAATGTTGAGAGTTCTGTAGGAGGTATAAAACTAGCGGTTCCTACTATAATCGGTGCATATGGATCAACAGAAGTAGCGAGAATTTATTGGGATGGACTGGCAATGGGGGCTGCTATTTCAGGTATCTTGATCACTATAGGTGAAAATATCTGTGGAATGGACTCTGAAATGAAACTAACTGATGGAAAGGTATCACACTCTGCTGAGCTTAAAAGAAGAGTTGATTCTTTCAGAAAATTATGGGATGGAAAATATGGTGATGTGGCGATTCAAACAAACGTTGAGGACCAGAGATTGGGGGTTGATGTTTATGCATTATCTAAGCTTGAGGCTAATATAATTGAAAGGAAATGGGGACAGGGAGCTAAAGCTATTGGTGGAGAAGTACGAATAAAAGATATTGAAACAGCGACTATGTTGAAAAACCGAGGATATTTTGTTATTCCTGATCCAGAAGACCCATCAGTTAAAGAAGCTTTCAAGCAGGGCGTTATTCATTCATTTGAAAGGCATAGTAGAGTAGGAATTCCTACAATGGAAGGTTTTTTGGAGGATATAGATTGGTTAAGAGAGCAGGGATCTAAGTATGTATCTTTAAAGACAGGTGCTTATAGACCTGCAGAAGTAGCTTTTACAATGAAAGCAGCATCGGAGGCTAAAATAGATTTTGTTACTTTTGATGGTGCTGGAGGTGGTACGGGAATGAGCCCAGTACCAATGATGGATGAAATGAGCACACCGACAGTTTACTTAGAAGCTCAAGTGATTAAGTGTGCTGAAATATTAAAGAATAAAGGAAAACATGTTCCGGATCTGGTTATGGCTGGCGGATTTATCGATGAGACTCAAATATTCAAATCTATTGCCATGAGTAACTTTGGAAGCAGTCCATACATAAAAGCGGTGTTATTAGGACGCTCTCCCTTGACTGCTGTAATGAAATCTTCTCACTTTACAAGTCTTGCAGAGAGAAAAGCTCTGCCAAGAAATTTTACAGAGAAGTATGGTGGTATGCCTGAGAAATTCTTCATTGCTGTACCTGAATTGAAAACTAGATTTGGTGATAAATTCCTTGATATTCCTTGGGAAGCCGTAGGTCTTTACGGATATATTTACGAGAGAATTAGGGTAGGGCTTCAACAATTGATGGCGGGCAATAGAAAGTGGAAATTAGACCTTCTAGATAGAAATGATTTAATGGCACTTTCTGAAAGGGCATCAAAGGTTACGGGTATTCCTTTACCTGAAGATGCAGAACAAGACGTTATGGAAAAAATGCTCGATTAAACCTTTATTTTTTTTTTTTTTTTTTTTTTTTTTTTTTTTTTTTTTTTTGTAAAAAATTTATTACCTATCTTCTTTTAATTTAGCAGTATCAATAGCTATATTAATGGAGATAATAATTTGGAAGCTGCTTTATGGGCCGAAAAATATAGACCTAAGACACTAAATGAGATGAGAAATCAAACTGATATCGTGAATAGGCTAAAAAAATTTGTAGAGACAAAAACCATGCCACATTGTCTCTTCGCTGGGCCTCCTGGTACAGGAAAGACAACTGGTGCACTCTGTTTAGCACATGATCTTTTTGGAGAAAGATACATGGATCTCTTTCTTGAACTTAATGCAAGCGATACAAGAGGAATAGATGTTATTAGAACAACAGTCAAAGATTTTGCAAGAATATCCACAATAAGCGGTGCTCCTTTTAAAATACTTGTTTTAGATGAAGCGGATAATATGACAGGTGATGCACAACAAGCTCTTAGAAGAACGATGGAGAAGTACACCAATACTTGTAGATTTATTCTATGTTGTAACTATTCTGGAAAAATAATCGAGCCGATTCAATCACGGTGTGCAATATTTAGATTTACGCCCTTGAAACATGAAGATGTATTGGATTATCTTCGTTTTATTGCTAATAATGAAAAAATTGAATTGACAGATGATGGTTTACATGCACTGATTGATTTTGCTGAGGGAGATATGAGAAGGGGGATAAACATACTACAATCTGCAACCTCTTTATCTGGTAAAATTGACGAAGATACTATATACCAAGTTGTCGGTATGGCAAAGCCTGAAGATGTAAAAAACATGCTCAATCTAACTATAGAGGGGGATTTTATTAAAGCAAGAGAATCCCTTAGAAATATGTTATTAAGATCGGGACTCTCTGGGACTGATATATTGAAACAGATTCATTCAGAGATTTATAAGCTTGATATCGATGAACAAAAGAAAGTAGAGCTTGCCGATGCCGCAGGAGAAGTGGACTTTCGTTTAGTCCAGGGTGCAGATGAAGAAGTACAATTAGGAGCCCTTTTAGCAAAAATATCTCTCTACACAAAATAAAATAGAAGGACAAACCTGCATTGATGTCGCAATTACCTTGGACAAATAAACATAAGCCCAAGAATTCTGGTGAAGTTGTTGGCAATAAGGAAGCAATTGAATCACTAAAGAATTGGGTGCTTTCGTGGAAAAGGGATGGAACTGATAAAAAAGCCACCCTAATGCATGGTCCACCTGGAATGGGTAAAACGGTTTTAGTTGAAACTTTAGCCAAGGAACTTAATTTCGATCTTATTGAAATGAATGCCAGTGATTTGAGATCGGGAAAGGTAATAGATAATGTGATCGGTTCAGCAGTAGAACAACAAGACTTGTTCCAAAGAAAAAAAATCATATTAATCGATGAAGTAGACAGCATAAGTCCGAAAAAGGATAGGGGCGCAGTACAATCTATCTTGAAATTAATTGAAAGTACAAATTATCCGATTGTAATGACTGCAAACGATGTCTGGGACCCAAAGGTAAGAGGTTTACGAGAAAAGAGTCTTTTGATTCAATTCAAACGAATATCTTCCAGGGAAGCTTTTCCATTTCTAAAGAAATTGCTGGATGAAGAAAGTGTAGAAATTGATGATGATGCTCTAAAATCGATCATCCAGAGAAATGAGGGAGACATACGGTCCATGATAAACGATCTACAGATGATCTCAGCAGGAAAAAAAAGAATAATAAAAGATGATATAGCCTGGCTGGCCTGGAGAGATAGGAAAGAACCGATATTCGACGCTTTGAAGTTAGTATTTACTTCAAAAGACTGTTTCACTGCAAGAAGAGCACTGGATATTTCAGAAGTTGACTACGAAATGCTATTTGAATGGATTTATGAAAATGTGCCTCGCCAATTATCAGATTCTTCAGATATGGTTAACGCGATGGAAGCGCTATCTAAGGCGGACTTATTCATAGCCAGAACTAAAAAACATCAAGCCTGGAGTCTTCTGTCATATGTAATCGATTTAATGACTGCTGGCGTGGCAATGGCGAGAGAAAGAACGAAACCAGCCTGGATTCCCATGAAATTTCCTCAGAGAATAAGCCTAATGTCTAGAACTATGAGAGAGAGAGCGTTAATGAGAGGAGTAGGTAGTAAAATTGGAAATAAATGCCATTTATCATCAAAAAGTAGTGTAAGAGATTATATGCCTTACCTTAAAATAATTATGAAAAATAATGCAAAGAGTGCTTCTTCTTTAGAAGAATGGTTGGAATTAGATGAGGAACTGATCAATTATCTTAAAAGCTAGATATCTATGATTTAGAATTTAATATAGCATTATAAAGCGAAGGCAGAGATTCTGATTCCGTTTTGAAATTTTCTTTGAATGATTTTTCACATAGATCCAAAATTTCAGGTTTGGTAATTTTTTTATTCTTAAAAGCCCATAGAAGGATTGTTGGAATTCCAATAGTAGAAATTCCTAGTAGATCAGCCATTTTCGCCACCTCTTGATCATTTGTCAATAATACTTCGGCATTCATTTGTAAAGCTAAGGCCACAGCTTCTTCTTCATCCATCGATAATTTTATTCCAGTTTCGGATTCTTTTCTATCGACTTCCATAATACTATCTGTATTTGGATCCTCAAACATAATACAGCCTTCTTCTAATGCATCATCCATATTAGAACCTAGGTTGTCGACTTGTTCGATTGATTCTATTATGGCCTTATTGTAAACTGACATAGGAATATTTGACTCTGCATATTTTTCTTTGAGCAAATTGAATAAATTTAGCTTTGCAACTAAGATTAATGAAAACGAATCCATAACCAAGGTCAAATATCATTCAACTCCTTCGTCAGTTTTTCATTCCCATATCGAATACTTACTCCTCTTTTATGCATCTCTTGAAACATTTCTATATAACTAAGATCAGCCATCTCTGCTGCTCTACCTAAAGATATATTGCCCTCATTGTATTTTTCAATTGAAGCTCTTATGAAGAGTTCTTGCATGCCAAGTTCAAATGCCTTTTGTATGATGGCTGCTCTATCAGATTTCATCAAAAAAGTTATTTCTTTAATCTGTTTATTGTAATTATCAAGAAATGTAAAATCATCTTCAGCTGACATTTTCTCCACTACTATATTCAATTTTGTTAAGTCAATAGTAACATTTGATTTAATAAAGAATTGTGTTGAGCAGTTAGCGCACGCGCTTTAAATCGTATTAGTTACTTCAAGAATTTTTTTAAAATTGTTTCTGTTTTGGTTTTTTTTGTATGTCTTTAAAGTCTCTATTAGCAAATCCGTATCATCAATTTCAAGAATTTTGTTTATAGATTCTGAAATGCTACTTCTCATAAAGAGATAATGACAAATGCATTGGACATTTTTTGGTTTTCGATGGCAACTAGAAGACTCAAAATCCAATAATATTGGAGTATCGTCTCCTTTAACAATGATATGCCTTGAAGCGTTGCTAAGTTCTCCATGATCTATTTTGTGTATATCTAATTTGAAGCAATCATAAAGAAGTTTGTTCAATATATCCCTTAATCTTATATTTTTTCTTTTATTTTTTTCTGAAATCCATAAGGGCAATAAATTCCCTTCAATGTTTTCCATCAAGATAAAATTATCTGATAGATTGAGTAAATTGGGACCAATTTTTAATCGATTAACCATCTTTAGCATTTTACCTTCAAATGACATGTCATCCCTATCTGCATCCAATCGCCTTATCTTTAAAGCGACTTTTCCTGTATCCGTATGGGCTAATACAACTATACTGACATACCCTTTGCCTAATACACTAACACCCTTAATTATCTTATAACCTTGAAACTCTATTGATCTGATGCCCAGATGTCTTAACTCTTCAATCCTATTACGAAAAATATTATCCTGAAATTCTGGATAGCAAATGATTTTCTTAAGATCCACAGAATTATCGGAGTCTAAATCTATATTTATAATATCCATCGATTTCAATATTCGTTTCAGCAGAATAAATAGATAATGTAATTTCTAGCGCGCATGCTAAAAATCAATTTTAAAAATAAAAAAAAGAAAAAAGAAAGTTACTGATAATATCAGGCTTATATTATAGTTGTTGGATATGCATTCATGAATTCTTTCCAAGCTTCTGTTTGTGTTTCTCTTCCAATCCTGTCAGTTATATCATTCCACTCTTCAGCGGTTCTTTCCATGCATTCCTCAGCTGACATCGTACCCAACATTGTTGCATGTAGGTTTCTGCTTAATGTCGTGTTATATTCAAAGCCACCTCTTATACCACTAACAACTGGGGCACAAATGCTAGCATTCTTCTCAAAGTTTAGAAGAATCGGACCTCTCGCTTCCATTACTCTTTGGTCAGCATTAGGTCCGACGTGGTTATACCTAGTCGGATCCATCCATGATGCGGGAAAACTAACTGCTCTAGCAGATATTTCTGGACTTGTAAACCATAGTGCATAGAGTGCAGAGAAATCTTTCTTTTTGGAGTAATTACTAGCCAAAATACCCCAACCAGCTCCTTGCACGCTTCTTCTTAGGAGAATTTCTTTTCCATCAGGTCCACTTACTTTATGTCCCGGTACGGCTTCTGCATCCCATTTTCCAATTATTTTAGATCTCTCTGGATCATTATTTATGTTAGACATCGAGGGAAAATGTATTGATGTGAATGCTTGACCTCCTGAATACATTTGATAGCCAACCTGATAGTCCCAAGATGGGATTTCATTTGGCATGTAATCCAATGATTTTACAAATTCCTCAGTGGCTTTTATTCCCTCATTGCTATTTATCAACGGATCCATATTTTCATCGAAGGGCAACATATTCGGGAATTTCATTGAGGTATAATAGACAAACCAAACGATATAGCATCTTTCTGCACTTCTGAATTCTATTAAGCCAAAGAAGTCTTCATCAGGATTGTTGAAGAATTCACCTTGTTCCCAATATTCTTCAATTGTATCAGCGGGTTTGAGAGGATGACCATATTGCTGTTCAAAACTTTCTTGATTAGAGGAGTCATTCATTAAATCAGAACGTACATAAAGGCAATGAACATCGCCATCTTGAGGGGATAAGTATATCTTACCTTTGTACTCTGCCATAATGTGGTTCAGAGGATAAACATATCCATCAGGCAATCCACGGAAATGGGGATCAAACCATCTAATATAATCATCTAAAGCAGTAACAAGTCCTGATTCGGCTACATCCCCAAGCATCATCGGTTGTAAACTGAATGCATCATAATCTCCAGTCTTACTGACTGCCTCAAGCATTGCTTTATCGAATATTTCATTAAGTGGAACCTCAGCGTGTTCAAATTCTAATCCAGTTTCGCTCTGGAATTCGTCTCTAACTGCGACATAGCATGCTGAACCTCCTCCGGGATGCATTAGAGTAAATTTTTGTCCTTTTAAACCATCTCTATCAACAACGTATTTCATCGCATTCATTAATCTTTCATGGGGTTCTTTTCCTTCAACTGGAATTGAGAATATACCCCCCGGTCCTTCTCCAGTGGTTACAGTAACTGTCTTCTCAGCACCGGATGGATTGATTGTTGGATAAACTCCATAGCCAATCCCTGCACCTACTGCCAAACCAACAACTGCAGTACCAACCGACTTTAGAAAGCTTCTTCTTGATACGTCATATTTTTCGTCTTTTGACATTGTCTTCTTTTCCTTTTGAAATTTATCTACAGAAAAATATACTGCATAATTTATGATATAAAATTAACGAGTCTTATTTTCTGAGATAGAAATAGGTAATAGAAGAGTTGAATTATTATTTTTAGGGTGCTTAACTACATTAATGGCTTCAAAGATATAGGAAATGAATTCTAGAAAGGAAGATAAAATGAAGGTAGCAGCACTGTTCAGTGGTGGAAAAGATAGCTGTTATGCATTATACAAAAAATTGCAAAAAGATATAGAACTGATCTCTTTAGTTCTAGTTCATCCTAGAAATCCATACTCTTGGATGTTTCATGAGACTAACCTTAATTGGTCAAAGTTACAGGCAGAAGCTATAGGAAAGCCATTAACAGTAGTCAAAACAGCGGGTCGGAAAGAAGAGGAAATAAAGGATTTAGAAAAATGTTTAGCTAAATTGATAACTGATTATAACATTAACGCGGTTATATCAGGTGCTATAGCAAGCAGATATCAGAAAGAAAGGATCGATAAACTTTGTGATAAATTCAGAATAGATAATATTGCACCACTATGGGGGATGGATCAGACAGATTTGCTCAAGGAAGAGATTAAATCAGGTTTTGAGATTATCATAACATCCTGCAATGCTCTTGGTTTTAATAAAAAATGGCTTGGTAGATTGATAGATTTAGAATGCTTTGAGGAATTAATTAGCCTGAACGAAAAGTATGGGATTAATATAGCCGGTGAAGGGGGGGAATATGAAACTTTTGTTGTGGATGGACCACTCTTTAAAAGAAAGATCAGAATTTTAGAAATTGAAAAAGTATGGTCTGATTATTCAGGTAAAATAATCATCAAAGATGCTAAATTAGAAAATAAAGATTAAAAAACACAGATTATTTTTATTCATTCAATATTTGCATGCTTTTTTCTCAGTTCTGCTTCAGTTTTACCCAATTGAATTATAACTTCTGCTATGATACTATCAAGAAAAACTGATACAGAGACTTCAAACATTGTACCTAAAGGAGCTAAAGGTTCATGAATTCCAGATATTTGTCTGAGGAAATAATCTGTCTCTTTAGCTAATTTTGTTCTACCCTTTATTTGTACTATATCGTCAGCTATATTTCCAAGCTCTGAGTTAGGATGAGATGTTACGGCCAGTATCCTAGCACCTACTTCTTTTGCAATTTCAGCTGCAGTAACAACCAATTTGGTAGCTCCAGATCCAGATATAGCTATTATCAGATCGCCCTTGCCAATTGCTGGTGTGATAGTTTCTCCCATTACATATACGTTGAATCCCAAATGCATAAGTCTCATAGCAAAAGATTTGCCGATCAGACCACTACGACCGACACCGATTATAAGAATTCTTTTATCGATTGACTTGAGCATCAATTCAACCATTTTTTCAACTTGCTCTGTTGAAATATTAGATAAAGTTACTTGAACACCGTTTAGAATCTCCTTACAAGCCTCTTTAAAACCAGTTAAAGACAACTTAAAGACCTGCCATGTAATTTTTGAGCATGAAATATATTTGCTAGACTTACAAGTTCTTCAAGCTTATTAAACTTTAGTTAAATTTTTTTTTATATATTTCATATCAGCAATTTTTTAGAATTTATCTTTCGAATAGCTCATATCATAGCATTCGAATTATTGCACAAAGATGTGGACCAAACACTTAAAAATAGTTGAAGATTTATTTCAACTTCTTTTAGAAGGGGGTCGTGGTAATTAAAACCAGCAATATTCCTATTGCATTACTTTCTACTTCTCACGGAGTAAACCACCTACTTCAATTAATACTTCCAACTCTTCTACCTTCCTTAATAACAGAATTTGAGATCTCGCATTATACCGCAGGTATTTTAATTGCAAGTTTCGCATTGCCCTATTCTCTTTTACAAATTCCAGTTGGATATTTATCTGATCTAAAGGGTCGTAAAAATATCATGATTTTTGGATTGTTGCTATATTCAATAGCGACGCTTCTGTGCGGATTCTCTAATAACATAGTACAGCTTGGTTTAGCCCAATTCTTTGCAGGAATAGGTGGTAGTACATATCACCCAATAGGCATACCATTGGTATCTCTATCCTCAAGTAAGAAGGATATTGGTCAAGCTCAGGGGATTCATCAGGCAGGAGGAGCAGTAGGATCCTTCGTCGCGCCATTACTGGCAGCTTATATTGGATTGGCTTTTGACTGGAGATTCAGCTTTATTTTTCTATCAATATTTGGATTGATAACCGGCTTCCTTCTTTGGATAGGTACGGAAGAGCAAAGTCCTATATATGAGCATGGAGGGCGAGATGAAAATCCTAAGGCCTTGCTTTCAGATATTAAAATAATCAAGCTCATAATCCTACTATTCATCTTTGGATTAGCTTATCTAATAAGCTATCGAGCACTATTGCCATTTCTTACGACATACATCACAGAAAAACACGGTGTTAGATTGGAAATCGCTGCCCAATTATTAGCACTACTTCAAATAGCAGGAATAGTTGGTAGTCCATTGTTTGGAAAACTATCTGATAGAGTTGGAAGAAAATTCATGATTGCTATTCTTATTGTCTGCCAATCTATCATAATGTTTTTGATTACATACGCTTCGATTTCAATACTACCAATATTACTTGGAGCTATGGGTGCTTTTGCATTCAGTACATTAGCTATTGTAGATAGCTGGGTTACTGAGATGAAGGCTTACAAAATCATAGGGACTTTAATGGGAGTAGTTCTCACCGCGACATTCTTTGCAGGAGCAATTGCAAATCCTGCAGTTGGATACCTTGCAGATCAGTTTGAATTCGATTTTTCTTTTAGAATATTTGCCTTCATCAATCTAATAGCATTGCCTTTTCTTGCAATTATTCGATATGATAAAGTTTAGTATTTGTAGAACAAAGGATTTCAAATTTTAGCTGTAATTTTCATCAATTTTTTTAAATCAACTTCTGCTTTTGCTCTCCAACCTAATGTTAATAGTCCTGATTCTTCTTCCATAACATACGCATTCCTAGTGAATGTTTCTAGTAATGTCATTGCTTTCCATTTTCCAAACTTTTCAGCTAAAATATTTTCAACTTCTTCCATTGGAGCTTTGCCTTGTTTAGACATTATTAATGAAATAGTAATAGCAAGTCCAGCAAGATTATCAATTCGCCAACCTATCATCTTAGCTTCATCAATAGAGGATTCATACTTTAAAGTAACTACAAAGCGAGTGTTTTCTCCAGAATCTAAATTATTTGTAGAGGATTCAATAATTTCTTTGACTTCTAATCCCAAATCATCTAGTAGTTCATTTAACTGAGCTATTACTTTTTTATAATCAGCACCGAGTTTTTCCTTAAGCTCCCATTCTTTAGCCCCAGGTATTCTACCCCTCTTATACATCAATAACCTAACGGCTTTTTTCAATTTCCCGCTAAAGTAGCTTTTCTCTCTAGACTTTGCCATTGGCTCCAGTCCTTTTTACTAATTGATATCGGATAACTTAATCGATTTTGTTTTTCCTTTTTATTATTTGGAATTAAGAATAGATCCTTACCTTTTCCTATCAATCCAACATATCCATTTGTAATAAGGAAGCTTAGAAGGTGGGCTCTATCAATCGTTGTCGAGAATTTATTATCAAAAATGAATCTCCAATACTCTATTTTACCTTGAGCGGAATGTATCTCTTTTAATTCCTTCCATAACCTTTCAAGCTTATTAAAAAATTCTTCTTCAGAGGCTATACCCATTTTATTTAATCTTTCCAAATCAATATCCTGAGCTTTATTTGGCTTACCGATATCTAGCCTCCTTAACCTTTCACTTATTGGTAGAAGCTCATGCCAATAATCAAATGCACTTAAAAATCCCTGAGATGTTAATTGTTCAAGTCCCAATATCGGATGCCAACTAGATACAAATACCTCAGCTAATTTTTCTTTTGAGAGTTTTCTAAATTTAAATCTAATAGTCTCCGGATCTATGAAGAATCTACTTGACTGAAATCTTAATTGATTATCTTGAAGCATAATTACTTTTGTAATCTCGTTCAAGGCTTCGCTATCAATACATTGTTCGTTTTTAGATTTGAAGGAGGCTAGATTTTTTTCTAAAGTTTTTAATGATCGTTCCACATTCAACAAAAAAGGATTGAATTTTCTATTTTCTATAGCTCTACATGTATCGATTATTTCTATTATCTCCTTTTTAGCTTTGGCAGTTATTTATAATGCCCTCCATATTTCATTTTAATTCACTTACAAGGGAAGAACCGTCAATATTTTGGACTACTATTATGTTTATGTATTTATCCATCATAGTTATCCGACCAGGGGTTATGGCTACATATTGCCCACTTTCCATACTTTTTGCACTGTTGACAATTAATCTAGAAATTATTTCCCTATTTCTTGGATCCATGTGCACATCAAATTCATCAATAGCTCTAAATGGTGAAGCAATATGCTGTTGTAAAGCAAGTAGAAAAGCCATGAGAGCTACGCTCCTTTCTCCCCCGCTTTGTGCCAATGAATCTAAAGAAACGGGTTTTCGTCCACTAAATCCAACTTGGAGATCTATGCCTGCTTTATTGATCTCTTTCTCATTAACCAACTTTATGGTACCAGTCGCTCCAACTTCTGCTAGAATATTATTGAATGCTATGGTCAATTCTGATAAGAATTTAACAATTTCACCTCGCCAGAAATCCAGACGTTTTTTCAACTCAATCATTGTAATTTTTCTATTTTCTGCAACAATTTCTGCCTTTTCCTTTAATTCCTTGTACAATGAAGAATGAGACTCAAACATTTTCTCAACATTTTGAGAAATAGAGGATAAGGGAATCAATTGTCCTTTTATGATAGCTGTTTCTTTATCAATATCGTCTGTTTTTCTTAGGTTTACAATTCTCGGTCCTGATTTTTTTGCTTCTATTAAAATTGGTTCAAGTTCTTTTTTTAGTACCTTTAATTTGGTTTCAAACTCTTGTAATTCCTCTGAGAGAGAACTTTTTTTCAAATTAAGCATTTCTGTATTTATCTTTGAATCAATAATATCCGATAGCGTATTATCGTAATTTTTTTCCATAACTATCGATTGTTTCTTGATAGATTCTTCTCTTCCTTCTATTCCTTTGAGTTCTTTCTCAAATACTCTTAACAATGAATTCGTTTCATTTTCTTTATTTTTAAATTTCTCTTTGTAAATCTCCAACATCCCTTTTAACTCAGGTCTAGCATCGATCTCTTTTTCAAGGTCTAGAATAAAATTTTTCATTTCATCTAGGAATTTTCTTGCCCAAGTAATGCCGACATTACATGAAGTTGCATCCCTTACTACATTCAGTTTTTCTTCGTCGAGCTTTTTAGCTGCCTGTCTTATCTTTTCAAACGATGATTCTTTTTCCCTACTTAATGATAAAGCCTTTACCGACCTCTCTTCTAATTTACTAAGTATTTTTTCTTGAGCTACTGTTCTGCCTTCAAGTTGAAACAATATGCTTTCCTTATTTTCTACATTAGCCCATAATGATTCACGTTTTAGCTCTGCTAATTTCTTCTCTAGTTCCTGTTTCTTCAAATATTTTTCATGTTCTTTTTTCCAATAATCATATGTCTCTTTCGTAGATTCAATCATAGAGTTAAGAGATTTTTCTTCATTAACAGCTTTATTTAATCTATCATATGCTTCCAAAATAAATTGCCTGTAAGATTGAAATCCAATAGCCTCTTCGAGTAGTCTTAATTTATCCTGAGGCGAAACAGAGCTGAATTTAATTACCATAAGCTGGTGCATTATCAGAAGCATATTATCTGGATTGATGCCTAGTTTCTTGAAAGCAGAAATAACAGTATTTTTTGCGACTATTCTATTCTGAATTAAATAAGAATAACCGCCATTCTTTTTGATAATCCTAGTAATTTCAATTACATTTGACCTGTAATATGGAAATAATTTCTTTCCTTCTTTTGTTCTATTTTCTATTTGAAGTGTTATTCTAGCCTGATCTGTCCCCCATCTAATTAAATCACTTAAGCGCCTTGATCTTTCAGTATATGTCTGCCCAAGAATAATAGAAATGGCTAGAAGGATTGATGATTTACCAGCTCCATTAGGACCACAAATAATATTCAGTCCATCTTTAAACCTTATATCAGCATTTTCATATGACATAAAGTTCTGAAGAATAACGCCCTTTATCATCGACAATCTTCTTCCGAATCAAATATAAAATTCATAAAATTCTGTGAGAAGTTAGAGCCCTTCAACATATAAAGAGTTGTAAAACCATTAGCGAAATAAAGCTAAATAGTTTACCTATTTCAGCCTGATTAATTTCTAAGACACTGATATTATGTTTTTACAAGTTGTCAGAAACTTAAATTCACTAAATTACCAAGGTAATAGATCAGCTAATCTAAAATTGGTCTCTAAACTAGGTATGGATAGATTCAAATATGCATAGACGCCCAATATTAAAAATAACATCGCCAGACTAATTACTATAAAATCTAATGAATTTAATTTAAGAACGATGTAGGATTGTCTTTTTCCAGAGGTATTGAACGCCCTTGATTCTAAAGCTTCTGCAAGTTCTATACTTCTTTTAATAGCTAGAACTATAAGAGGAATCAAAATTGGAATATAGTTTCTTATTCTCTTGAGTAGATTGCCCTTGTCCAATTCAAGTCCACGTGCTCGTTGAGCATCCATTATAGTCTGGGCTTCTATTGCCATGGTTGGAACAAGTCTAACAGCTGTGGTGAAAGTAAAACAAAGTGAGTATGGAATACGCATTTGTTCCAGAGCAAGGCCTAGATCATCTGGTGAGGTGGTCATAAAGAAAAATGAAAAGGACGAAATTAGGACAAGAAATCTGATCATCATTGTAAGAGAGAAAGTCAATGTCTGACCGGTTAAAGAGTTAGCAAAAAAGATCAATCCCGCTAGAAAGATACCTCCTCGCATTGAGGATATCCACCGTCTAGTAGACTTAGCAATCACCACCATTGGCAATTGGAGTAAGAATAAAGCTGTAAGTACCAAAAGGTTCATAAAGAGAATTGATAGTGAAAAAATTGTTAATAGCATGAAGAGTTTAGCTCTTGGATCAAGTCTATGAATTGGAGAATCTATTTTAGTGAATTTAAATCCGTCAAATATTTTCATAGACAAGAATATTTCACTTTTTTAATTCTTTTCTAAGGAAAGATCTAGCTGTGAAAACATCGATTATTTTCTCTTTAGTTTTCAGATTTGGAAATGAAAGCATAAGTTCACCTATTTGAGGCATCAGCAGTGAAGTCTTGTGGAGTAATTTCTTATCTGTCAAAATGTTAACGCATTTATCTTGAGCTACTATTTCTCCTTTTGAGAACAAGATTATTTTTGGTTTAGTATCTGCCACAAACTCTACATCATGTGTAACAATTATGACTGTCTTATCTTGAGCAACAAGTTGCTTAATGAAATTTCCCAATTTGATTTTCTGATCATTGTCTTGTCCTATAGTAGGTTCATCAAGGACAACGTATTTTGGATCCCAAGCTAGAATGGATGCTAAAGCTAACCTCTTTTTTTCACCTCCACTTAATGTGAAAGGGGAAACGTCTTCATAACGAGTAAGACTCAGGATCTCAAGAACTTTATCTTTTTGTTTATTAGCCACTCTATCAGAGAAGCCAAAATTTCTAAGAGAGAATAAAATCTCTTCTTTTACAGTTTCACAAAAGAGCTGATGTTCTGGATTCTGAAATACTAATCCAACTTTCTTGGAAAGCGATGCTACGCTTGATTCTTTTGTATTGATGCCATCAATTATTACATCTCCACTAGTAGGCCTGAGTAATCCATTAAAATGTTTAACCAATGTGGTCTTTCCAGCACCATTTTCTCCCATTATTGCAATATATTCACCTTCTTCAATTTGCAGATCTACACCTTGGAAGACCTTTTTACCATTAGGATAAGTAAAATCTAGACTTTGAACTTCAATCATGGTAATCTCTTCCTTAGAATATCAACTGCATCCTCCAAGTATACTGGGACTTTTTTGATCTTAATTCCGTCTTTTTTTAAAAGATAGAATAAGAGAGTGATTTTTGGTATTCCGACACCTAATAGATACATATCTTCATTATAAACGTCTGATGGTGGACCATCTGATATGATCTTACCTTCATTCATTATTAATACTCGATTCACATATTTTGATGCTAGATCTAATCTGTGTTCAATTAGGATTATTGTAAGTTTAAGCTTCCTATTCAAGTCTGAAATTGTTTTGAGCAAATCGCTTGCAGATTTTGGATCTAAAAATGATGTTGGCTCATCGAGGACTAATATCTTTGGCTTCATCGCTAAAACTGATGCAATCGCAACGCTTTGTTGTTGACCTCCTGAAAGTTCATAAGGCGCCATATCTCTCAAGTCACTTACATCAGTTACCTTTAAAGCCCAATCTATCCTCTTCTTTATTTCTTCTCTTGATAGAGCTAGATTCTCAGGCCCAAAAGCTATATCCCTCTCAACTGAGAGAGAGAAAAGTTGGTTCTCAGGATTTTGAAATACCATTCCTACATGTTTAGCTAGATCATTTATTGCATTCTTGGTTGTATCTAAATTATGTATTTTTACTGAGCCGTCGAAAGTACCGTTATAGAAATTTGGGATCAATCCATTTAAGCATCTACAAAATGTTGTTTTTCCACAACCACTTGGACCAGTAAGCAGTATGAATTCTCCTTTGTCGACTTTTAAATCTATATTCCTAATTGAGGGCGAAGATGTGCCAGCGTATGTGAAGCTTAAATTGTTTATATCTATAATTGGCATTCTGAAATTCTTTCCCATACTTCAGCGATAAATTCTGAAACTAAGTTTTGGCATTCAAACTTTTTATTTTTAAGCGCGCGCGCTTTGTTAGAATGTTAATTTACGTTTAACCTAAAGTAATTTGGTAATTTTCTATTGAATCATGGATTTTAACCTATCCATGCATTTCTTAATAGCATCATCTACTTCACCAGTTCCGTTTATCCCAGCCGCCATCGCATGACCTCCACCCACTCCTTTTAGAAGTTCACCAATTGGAATTGCAATATCCCTGCCTAAATGAATGCCAGTATTCTCAAAGAAATCTTTTGTAGATCTTAAACTTATTTTGACGTCCTGTTTTTTTGTTCCTCCCACTATGGCCACATGAGCCCCAACATAAGTCACGATCCTTGCAGTTGAAGCTTGATAAGAGCTAATTTTAGTATTAGCTATAAGCCAGTTTCCAATCTTTTTGAAATCTAACCTTTGTATAGCCTTTAATCTTGCAATTATTTCTGATTGACTCATTGGAGTCTGCAGTATTTTAATAGCTTCTTCGATTTTTGCTCCATTCTTAATTAACTCAGACACATTAACTAAAGTTTTTGAGGAAGCCAATATGAAATGCCTAGTATCACAAACTATACCAATTAGAAGAGCTCTTGCTACTTTCTTATCGTACCTTATTTTCATTTGATTGAAAATCTCAAATACTATTTCACAAGTTGAAGAAGCATTATCATCGCATATAGAGTATGAAGCTACTCTTTTCATTTTAGGATGGGTTACATGGTGATCAACTATGACTATAGGCATTTTAATTCCTTTTAGGACCTCTCCCCATTTTCCAAGTAGTTGCAAATTATTTGTGTCTATGATTATTATGAAATCAACATCTTTTAGCAGAGGTATATTTGTGGTTTTTATCGGGATTAGATCAACTACTTTTTTAGAGATTTTATTAATGCCTCCAATAGTAACTATTTCGATTCGAGCTTTTTTTTGGATTTTTTTCAATAAATATTTCATCGCGTATGCTGAACATATAGCATCTGGATCTGCATTCTGATGAGTAAATATCAGAATTTTATTAGAAGACTTTAATAACTTCGTGAAATCTCTAAGGTTGTGCAAAGAATTTTATCCTCAGTTTATAGAATCACATCTAATTTTAAAATTACTAAATCCCCGAGAAAAAAGTGCAGATAAAAATTGGCGTATAATATCGCTTTGAAAAAGTACCGAATCGATAACTTTATCAAGTAAATTTTATTGAGGCGATTTCTTACCAATTCTTGTTTGAAGTTTTTCTTGAACTTCCTTGATCCGTTCTTTAGTCCTTTCTTCTTGCTTACCTAGAACTGTAACCCTTGTATTCAGAAGCTCATTTCTCTCCGTCAATTCTTCTAATAATCGTTTTTTATCGTATTTTATCAGTATATTTCCTACACTTTTATATACAGGAGTTTCTTTTGTTGCGTTTTTTAGTTCTGACATTGCTTTGTCTGTCTCTGTTAACTCTATTTCCAATTGTTGTTTTTGAGTAACAACGGCTTGCAAAGTCTGCTGAAGCTGTTGTAGGCGCATTAATTGTTCGCGTACTTGGGGCGGTAATTCAATTTCTTCGCTCAACTTATCCACTCTTCTAATTTTTTATATTTCTTTAAGTACATATTTACGAAAGATATTTGGAAGTAGAATTTATTCATTTTCTAATTAACCAAATTATTAATCAATATTAGAGATTCTTAGCCTTATTTATTATCTGAACTGCATTCTTCCAAGCTTTTAAGAAACGCATGTGAGAATTAACTGATGCTCTTAATGAAATTATATCATCCGCTCTTATCTTCAAAAATAAAAGATTTTTCTCTAGTGAAACATCGATTTTAGATCTAGAAGTTGGGGGTTTCTTAATTTCAGGTGCCAAAGCATCTAGCATAGCTTTTGTCTGCTTTTCATTTTCAAACATAATTTCAATTTCCGCAATAGCTTTCCAATTCAAGGTTAATTAGATCCTTTGATTTACTTAATTAACGTTTTATAAAGTGATACTGTAATTATTCATTAATTACTTTGAACCTTTCCTTCTCTTAATCTTAGTAGCAGTACTCTGAGCCACTTTACTAGACTCTATCGTTTCGCTTTCAGATTCAATTAAACCCGCATCTCCTCTTGATACTCTCATAGCAACTTCCCCTAATTTAGTAAAAGGTTGATAAGCTCCTCCTGCAAATTTATAATCACATTTTCTGCATTGCCATATACCGACGCTCAATCTTTTGACGGCTCTCAAGTGGCATCTTGGGCATTCATGTTTTTTTCTCATACGGGTCAGGATTCCAACATACCTTTTTCTTGGTGCAATGCCATATCTTGAACCCAGACTCCCACCAGGTCCAATTTTTTTAGTTCTTGGCGTTTTTCATTACCTCTGATATTTTTTTTCTTATTTCCGGGGATTTTTCTGTAGCTAACTTGGTAGTTTCTTTTATTTCATCAATATTAAATTCGCCAAGGCCTCCCTTCTGCATGGCACATATAGATCCCTTTTCATTGACACCTACAGTTAATCTACATTTCATGATCGCTTCTTCTTTCAAACAGGGATCCAATATTAAAGTCTCACCAAGTTTGGCGAATGTTATCGCAATGGGGCAATCATTTACCGGTAATGGTTTCTGTTCTGATTTATAAATTATCTCTCCATCTTTCAACTCATAATTATTTATCTTTGAACTTAATAGAGCGACTAACGCTGCTAAGGTTGATGCATCGATAAGATTTCCATCATGATCCATAATATTCAAGTCAATAAATACAACAAATACCTTCTTTCCTGATTCTATGCATAGTTTTTCACGATCAATAGCATTTGATTCTCTAATGCTTCGATCTACAACTCTAGCTAATTCAATAGCTCCTTCTCCAGGCGGACCGGATTCGAAAGAAGGATGTGCTATAGGAGTAAGTTCTGCATTAACAGAAAGAGCTCCCTCATTTGGGGTATCGGGAAAGGGTTCTCCTACCTCTACTTTTACTCCAGCAATAACTTGCGTTTTGCCTAAGGTCACACGAGCAGAACCGTTTGCTTTTTCTATTATATTCGGTTCAATCCTCAATTCTCGGTATTCTGTTAAACCTCTACCGTCTATTCTTTTATCTTGCTTTAAAAGATCTAAAATATTTTTCTCTTCTAGATTGGCAATAGGTGACTTGTGTGGTGTATAAGACATACTACAAACCTCCTTATTTATCGTTTTGAGTGTATTTTTGTTTCAAGGCTTCCTTCTGTAAATCATGAATTTCCATGCAAGCTTTCATTATCATGTCCAAACCTTTGTTAAATTCATCAATTGTTAATTCCCCATCCATTTGTAACAAGGTTATGTAATTGAAATTCGGCATAATAGCAACAGGTACATCAGCTTCACCATATTTATCTTCAGCATCAGATAAATCTAAAATTATTTTCCCATCAGCTTTACCAAAAGAACAAGAAGATATTATATCCTTCAAAGGTATACCAGCATCTGCTAAAGCTAAAGCAGCACCAGTAACTGATGCACATCTTGTACCTCCATCTGATTGGAGTATTTCAATAAAAATATCTATAGTAGTTCTAGGATAATATTCAGACATGATTGCGGGCTCTAAAGCTTCTCTAATAACTTTTGAGATTTCCATCTCTCTTCTTGAAGGAGCAGGATTTTTTCTTTCCTCAGTAGAAAATGGAGTCATACGATATCTGCATCTAACTACCGCCCTATCTGCAATTATCATATGTTTAGGATGTGTTTCCCTTGGGCCATAGACTCCTACTACGAGTTTATTTCTACCTTGCTCGACATATGCTGATCCTTCAGCATTATTTAAAACTCCGACCTCCAACTTGATTGGTCTGAGTTTGTCCAATTTTCTTCCATCGATTCTTAAACCTTTTTCATCTATTAACTTCTCGGGAATTTTATTAAGATTCAAAATTTAAATCTCCTTTTTTACGAGCGTTTCTTATATCTTCTGATATTCTTTCGGTCAATCCACTTGTATGGGCTTCAGCCTCAATCCTTTTTATCGCCCATAAAGCTAATTTTTCTTCGTTCTCAGAAGGTCCAGAAACTAATACGACCCCATTATGGCTTATGAAAATTTTACAGGAAGTCTCTTTCTTAAGCATATTTATCATTGAGCCCTCTTTTCCTATCAATCTTGGGACTTTTGGAGGGGATATCCTTACATTTTTACCTGAGGATATTACACCCAAACCCTTCTCTTGGATAGTTAAAAGAGGATCTCTAGATCTATCAGATGCGACTATCTTTGCTTTAATTAAGTCACCCACTCGAATTTCTTTTCTAGTCTCTTTTTCATCTCGCCTATATTTACTTCTATTAGTTGATTGAAGAAGAGCTGAATAAGGCGAATAAATTTCAACTATCCAACCAAAGACCTCAACACTTTTGATTTGACCTATAACAATATCTCCTGCTCGAGGAAAATAAAATCCCTTTAATGGCACAACAGTTGGTTTTTTATTTATTAGATCAAAAACTCCTAGTCTTAGTGAGTAAATTTTATCTTCTCTTTTATACGCGTTCTCTCCTGGAACAAAGTCCCCTTCAGCTATCAATTGTCCTGGAATAACAAGTGTTCTCTTCTCTACTATAAGGGACATATTATTAACCGCCTTTTTCAATGTCGTAAGAACGCCATAGTGGAGTATATCAATTATTTCAATATTTTGGTTTGGACAGTTCCTTGAGTGGCTTTACCCAATTTATCGACGAATGAGGAATAAATTCCTGCAGGCATTTCCACAATTGCAGCCCATGATCCATCTGAAAGCCATTCCTCTTTGATTACATTACCCAATTCCTTTACCATTCCATAGGCTTTACCAGCATATTCAGGAAATATTTTTACAGCAACCTGCATTTTTTCCATTTTAATAGGAATAATAGTCCTCAATTGTTCGATAAATAGCTTTGATTGCTCCTCAACTCCCTTAAAAGGATCTATGGGCATTTTGACTTGAGACATAGCCTGCTCTACTCTTAATGGAGGGTGTGGAGCTCCGGTTCTGGGGTCTAGACAATTTCTTGAAATAAAAGCTATTATCTGCTTTCGTTTATCTTCGATTAGTTTTCTTTTTTGTTCTGTAGTTATTTGTAGTTCTCCGCTCTTTAAGATCTCTTCAGCTATTTTTATTACATCAGTCGTGCTAAAAGCTTCTTGAAGTTTCTCACTAGAAACTCTACTTCCTTTTCCCGCGTCTGAGTATATTTCCTCTATTAATAAAATCTTGGATATCGGGATCTCTTTCCCCATTTTATAATCAAAAGCCAGATCGGGCTTTAATATTATCTCAAATTTTTCTCCGCCAATATTGATTCTCGCAGTTGTATATTTATCACTCATTTCGGAGCAGCCTTTTTGGCAGAGTCAAGTTTTTTCAGATATTTATCGATCTCCTCGCTTGATAATTTTTTAAATTTCTTTGTATCTGAGGGTATAATAGCCATTCTTACTTTTTGAGGATTGATCTTTCCTTCTAGAATTTTTGCCATGCATTTTAAGGCAAGAATTATTGCTTCTTCTAGTGTAATATCATCACGATATTCTTTCTCAAGAATTTCATTTGCAACATCTCCTCCAGAACCTATAGCCCAAGCTTTATAGGCTAGATATGCACCGCTTGGATCGGTCCAGAATATTCTACTTCCTTTCTTATCGATACCAGCAAAAATTAATGAAATGCCGAAGGGCCTAACTCCACCGTGTTGAGTGTACATCTGCTCGATTTCTCCAATTCTTCTAGTCAATATCTCGACATCAATTGCTTCGTCGTACATCATCCTATTGCTTTGGGAGTATATTCTAGCCTGATCGACTAATACATGAGCATCACAACTGAGCCCAGCTACAGCAACACCGATATGCTCATCAATCTGAAATATTTTCCACATAAATGAAGGATCTTGTAATTTAGAAGATATTCTCTCTTCTGCAGCAAGAACAACTCCTTCTGGTGAAGATATGCCTAGAACAGTAGCTCCTCTTTTAACGGTTTCAGATGCATATTCAACTTGAAAAAGCCTTCCATCAGGTGAGAAAACAGTAATCGCACGATCATATGCGCCTGGTGCAGTAAACATAGACAATTTAATCCACTCGTAACCTAATTTTTTTCGATACTTAAACTCAGATGTAAAAATCTTTTTTACTTCAGATTTACATCTCTTAGTATGACATATACCTTTTGTTGACTTCTATTCTTTCATTCAATGCTCAAAAATAAGCTTTTCTTTTAATCACTTATAAAATACAATAGTAGACTAAGGATAAGATTATTGATTCATTATAATCAAAATGTAGTACCTATAAAATGCTAGTTTAATAGCTTAAGATGAAAAAATTTCATCGGCATTAAATAATATATAGTTGGTTAATTCAAGAGAAAAGTTATCAAGTAGATATTTGATCTAAGAGTGTGATATATTTGAGGTTCACAACAACATTAGGAGGGTTTTCTTTACTTATTTTAGGTATTCTTATATTGTTATTCGGTTCGTTCACATACACTGTGAGTGTGCCTAAGCCTGAGTCTAAAATGATTTTTGACGATTTGTCTTTTGTTGTTGGTGATTCTGAAATATATAATGCGAATCTTGCAGAGAATGTTACAGTAAGAAGTGTAGCCTCAATAAGAATTCCGGCAACTGGGGAACCTGGTGATATTAATTTCTACATAACAAATGGAGAGGGATTCCAAGAATGGAAGAGGGGAGAAGAAGTGGAATTCATTATAGAGAAGGAGAGAACTGGAGATTTTAATCTAACTTTTGAAAGCAAAAAATATAGTACTTATTATTTCATATTCGATAATTCGTTTTCTGAACTTTATAAAAAAGAGGTAATTTTTTCTGTAGAAATAAATTATGTCGAATATATCGAAGAAGCAAGAGAGAACGAAAGTCTCAAATTGTTAGGTTATCCTGCGATAGTAATTGGCATAATTGTAACTATTTTCGGCTTGATTAAAAAACAGGAGATAAAATGGGAATAATCATAGAGTTGCCAAAATAAGACTTTGACTCTTGAAAAATGATTACGCTAATTAGTTATCTATAAATTACAGCAACTGCTATTTCGCAATTTGGAAGCTTAAGAATGCATTCAATGAATAATCCCAATTTCTTTTTAGGTATTGAATCAACAGCTCATACTTTTGGAGCTAGTATTGTTTCAAATTATGGTAAAATACTTTCAAACGAAAAGGATATCTATATACCCCCAACTGGAAAAGGAATTCATCCACGTGATGCAACTCAACACCATTGTGAAAAATCTCCTCAAGTAATATGGAGAGCATTTAAAGAAGCCAATCTTAATCCAAAGGATCTAACTGCCATAGCATTTTCAGCTGGGCCAGGGTTGGGTCCTTCTTTAAGGATTGGTGCTACTATTGCACGTGCTCTTGCCAGTTTTTTGAATAAACCCTTAGTACCAGTTAATCATGCAATAGGCCACATCGAAATAGCATTTTTGACGACCGGTTCGAAAGACCCTCTTGTTGTTCTAGTCTCTGGAGGACATACACTAATAACTGCTTATGCAGGATTAAGATGGCGAATTTTTGGTGAGACTGAGGACATAACAATAGGAAATCTATTAGATATGTTTGCGAGAGAAATCGGTTTATCCCCTCCCTCAGGCGTATCAGTTGAACAAAAAGCATCCTATGGAAAAAAGTTAGTAGAATTACCATATTCTGTTAAAGGTAACGATGTTACATACTCTGGTCTTCTTTCAGCTTCATTGAGGAGGTTCAGAAAAGGGGATAGGATTGAGGATTTATGCTATTCACTGCAAGAAGTCTCTTTTTCGATGTTCGCTGAGACTGTTGAGAGAAGCCTAGCACACACAGAAAAAAAAGAGCTTCTTTTAACCGGAGGAGTTGCAGCAAATAAACGTCTACAAGAAATGCTTAGAATTATTGCCAAAGATCATAATTCAAAATTTCAGGTTGTAGATCCCAAATACAGTGGTGATTCTGGAGCTCAAATAGCTTGGGCTGGTTATCTAGCTTTTAAGCAGGGAATCAGAATTGATATAGACAAAAGTTATGTAGTACCTAAGTGGCGTTTGGATGAAATAGAATGGAAGAGATTGTAAACAATTCTAGGAATTTAATCAGAAAAGGTGCTGAGGCAAATCTTTACTTAGCAAATTGGCATGGGAAAAAAGTAGTAATTAAACAAAGAGTGCCGAAACATTATAGAGTATTAGATTTAGACGATAGAATTAGAAAATATAGGACATATCATGAAGCAGAAAATCTATACTTGGCTAGAAAATATGGAGTTTCTACACCCATAGTATTATCGATTGATGATATAAATTACACAATTATAATGGAATTCATCGAAGGAGACAGATTAAAAGAAGTTTTTAAAAGGATGACTGATGAGGAGAGAGCAAAATTATCAGTTCAAATTGGAGAATTGATTGGTAAGCTGCATAAAAATAGGTTAATACATGGTGATTTGACAAGTTCAAATATGATTATTTCTGAATATGATAGAATTTTTCTTTTAGATTTTGGTTTGAGCTTTCAATCTGATAAACTAGAAGATATGGGTGTGGATCTGCACTTACTAAGAAGAGCTTTATTCAGCACACATCATGAATACGCAAAAAAATGTTTTACAAAAATAAAGGTTGGTTATTCAAAAGAAGTTGGAATGAATGCAGCCAATAATGTTATTAAAAAAACTGAGCAAATTGAGAGAAGAGGTAGATATTGTATTCAAAGAGAAATTTAGTTATATTTTTCCCCTAATACCTATTCTTATACCATGAAACGAATTTTTCTAAAGCCTTTTTTCTATGAGATAAATCATTCTTCTTCTTTACAGGCATCTCTGCAAAAGTTTCTTTCATACCTTTTGGGATGAAAATTGGATCAAAACCCCATATTTTACCTCTTTTTTCCTCAGAAATAATGCCATATGCTTCACCTACAAAGATGTTTGATGAAAGTTTTTCATTACAAAATGCGATTACACTTTTGAAAGTGGCTTCCCTCTCTTTAATGTTTATCATAAGCTTTAGGATTCCAGTATTACCAATTGTTTTCAGAACATATGAGGAATAGGGTCCTGGAAATCCATTTAGATTTTTTATGAACAAACCAGAATCTTCAACAAATATTGGTATATGTTCTCTTTTTACAACTTCTATTGAAGATGCTTTTGCAATTTCCTCTAAATTATCCGATTGTATCTCAGGAACTTTCAAGTTAATGTGCTCTACAGAAATCGAGTGGTGAGAAAGTATCTCTTTTACTTCACTTACTTTGTGGAAATTAGAGGTCGCAAATTTGATTTTGGTATGCATAATAATTTATGATCCGTTATTCAATAAAAAGCTAAAAAATTTCGTTGCTATTAAATTAATTTATTACAGAGAAATTTAATAGCAAATATTGTATACATAATTATAGCACGCGCGCTATACATATTATAAAACAAAGCATAATGATAACAAGAGGTATTGCATTTGATATTGGCATGTGTTTTAATTCGAACTGAAAGAGGAAGATATGATGAAGTGGTAGATCGCATAAAACAATTTAATGAAGTTAAAAATGCAATCGCTGTGCTAGGAAGATATGATGTAGTTGCAGATGTAGAAGCTGGCAACTATGAGAGCCTCAGCGAGATTATTCTAAGAATGGGGCGAATTGCAGGGATCGTTTTCACAGAGACTTTAATTGAAGTAAAAAAGGATTGAAATTCAAAATGTTAGATGCATGCATATTAATAAAAACTACTCCAACAAAAATCTTTGAGATACTTGAGTCAATAAAGAAGATTAAACAAGTTGAGAAAGCGTACATGGTATCTGGAAGGTGGGATATAGTCGCTTTTGTTAAAGTTAATGATTATCGAGAATTAAAAGAGTTAACAGGAGAAATCAATTCTTTAGAAGGAGTTAGAAGTACTGAAACATTAGCAAGTACTTAACATTATTTTTAATCTACTACTTTTGTAATTTTTGTTATTTCTTCAGCTTTTCTTTTGTTCAGCTTTTCAGAATTTAATATTGTATATCTATCAGGTCTAATTTTAGGAGCCATTAGTAGAGCTTTAACAATTGCATCACCATCTAAATCTAATTCCTCTGCTTTTACTGGAGTACCGATTATCCTAAGAACTCTTCTAACCATCTTCCAACTTCCTTTTTGGAGATATGAACACAAAATAGTACCTATTGCACATTTTTCACCATGTAAAGCATTATTATTTATTATCGAATCTAATGCATGTGCGAACAAATGTTCAGAACCGCTACAGGGTCTGCTACTACCTGCTATACTCATCGCTACACCACAACTTATCAAAGCTTCAACAACAGTTCTGTAAGCATCTTCTTTCTTGGCTCTAATTTCATTAGCACTTTCTGTGACCAATTTTGCACTCATCAAAGCCAGATTTGCAGCATAGTCTCCATAATACTCACCCTTAATTTTTTTAGCCAATTCCCAATCTTTAATTGCCGTATATTTTGCTATAACATCACCGCAACCACTAGCAATCAATCTATAGGGAGACTTGATTATCAAGTCGAGATCTGCTATTATTGCAATAGGAGCTTGGTTCTTTTTGGAAAAAGGCTGTTTAAATCCCTTAATCGATGCATGTGAACTTGCAATCCCATCGTGAGAGGCTGCCGTAGGTATGCTTATAAAAGGAGTGTTGCAATTGGCCGCACCTTGTTTTGCAACGTCTATGTCTTTTCCTCCACCAGCCCCAAGAATAACTTCTGGTTTAACTTTATGGATCTTCTCTTCGACCAGCTCAACAAAATCTTTTGTAGATTCTTCAATTATAACATAATCAATATCGAAATTTTCATTAATCAGAGGTTCACTGATCGAATTCGAGATGATCTTATAGACATTAGGGCCCGTAACAACAATAATCTTATTATGGAATCCGAGCCCTCTACACACTTCCCCAATCTTTCCAAGAACATTTGTCCCAACTATTACCTCTCTTGGGAGTTGCATGCGGTGGATTCTCATTAAGAAATCTTCTCTCAATTTCATTTTAATAACATTATACCTATAGTCGATAATCCAAATATAGATACCAGTAAGTAAGCTGAAATCTTTTTGGCAGTATCATACATGAAGCGGAGTAATTTATTGAACATCTCTGATCCTAGACTCTTCACATTTATTTCTTCAGAACCGACAGCTATTTCTGCTTTCTCAAGATCTCTCTTAGCTTCAATAGTCCCATCTTGTATTTTCTTTATCAATATTGCTTCATTAATTACTTCTCCAACTGGATGATATCCCAACTTAGCGGAAACCAATCCATTGACCATATGAGTATCTGTTGTCATTACTTCACCATTTTCTACACCAATCTCATTAATAGCTTTAAGAATTTTTTCTCTTAGTCCAGGAACCATATTATTGCCATCGATTGTGATATAAGCCGTTAATTTATCATTAACTTCAACTAAGAAAATAGATATTCCTCCAGGACCAAAACCATCTTGGAGAGTAAAGTCTTTTATTATTTTCTTCGCAGATCCGAATCTGAATTTTCGTATTTTAGTCTTTGCAGCTTCATGAATTACATTGAAAGCACTTTCCTTGAAATTTGAAAGTTCTTGATCAGAGTAGTGTCTAATTCTCTCAATCGAATTATGTGCATCGATGACAGCCGCTAAATTGAAATAATTCCTAGCTTCATTAAAAATAATTTTCCCAATTTCTAAAGGGATATCTTCCATATCCTCAGGTGATTGGCTTAGAGTAATAAGAGCACAATTATCGAGTATTTGACAATTAGCTTGTGTAGACCCTTTTTTTGATATATTCGATATTAAGGGCGATGCACCGTTAGAAAAATTATCATTTAATAACAATCTTTCAATAGCTCTAATTACCTTTTGATTTTGCTTTTGAGAGACAAGATTTCTCTCATGACCGGATATTCCATGAGGTACTGCAACTTTTGCCTTTGTCTTTTCTTCAAAGGAATTTTGAATCATATAGGGCAGAATGCTACTACCTACATTCATAAAAGGACCTGGATGGAAGTTTGAAACTACCATGATTCCTTTTAATTTTCTCGTAAGTCTACTTCTAAATTGAAGAACCGTAACTGATATGCTGCGTTCTACACCTAGCCTACTAAGAAATTTTTCAAGCTTCGCATTTTTCCTATCTAACCAGGCAACAAGAAAAGCTCTGAAACCCTCAGTAGGGGAAGCCCCTATTTTCTTTAAGCCTTGTGATTCGATATAATATATTATGAAGTAAGCCAACACAAATGATATCGTAGCACTCAAAATGAAGAGAAGAAGAGTATAGTTCAAAGGTATATTGAAGAATAGACTAGAAGTTAAAATACACAACAATGGTTGTAAGATTGAAAAAAGAATTCTTCCCAATAGATTGCTTTCCGACATTGTAAGTATAGATGTAAACCTAAAAGGCAAAATTATAAATAAACCCAGATAGAAGGCATTTTCAGGAATTGTAAAAAAGGGTATCAAATAATTCAAGATAAAACCAAAAAAGAGAATAAAAATCCAGATAGTGCATGTAAAAAGAGATAATGCAATACATCTTCTTAAACTGAAAAGTGAATCATTCCTAAGAAATAATTGGCTAGAAATTATATCAGAAATCAAGGAAGTAAACGATAAAGCCATAATTCCAAAATATATGCCTCTTAGTAAACTTCCGAAATTCCCTTCACTCAAAAAAAAAGTAAAACTACTTCCGCCTAGATTAATTAAGAATAATGCTAGAATAATTAATCCAATTGAAGGAAATTTTAATTTTTTAATTATCCGATAATAAGGTGTTGTTTTTTCTATTAACAAATTACTTGAAAGCCTTGAAATTAAGAATGTTGCCTCCTATCAACGTTTAAGTTTCAACTCATCGATGGATGAAATTATCTTTTTTAAATTATCAAGAGAGACATCTTCTACAATGGTACCTGTTACAATGATATCAGCACCAGCTTTTACGGCTATTTTTGCTTCTTTAGTTGACTTTATGCCACCACCAACAATTATTGGAATATTAACAATTTTTTTTACCTTCACTATCATATCTTCAGGTACAGGAAAAGATGCTCCAGATCCAGCTTCAAGGTATACGAAACGCATTCCTATATATTGGGCAGCTAGAGCATATATCGAAGCCAGTTCTGGTTTATTGTAAGGTATTGGATTGGCTTGACCAATGAATCCAGCGGCTCCGCCATCACCAACAATAATATATCCCAAGGAAATCGACTCTAGCCCTAATTTTTTTACCAAAGGTGCTCCCAGGGCTTGAGCTCCTGTAATATAATATGGATTATTTGAATTTAATAAAGAACTAAAAAAAATGGCATCTGCATATCTACTTATACCTGCTATTCCATTTGGAAAAAGTATAACTGGAATTTTTATAGAATCCTTAATTCTTTTGACTATACCATCCAAATCTTGAACTGAAGCAACCGTGCTACCTCCAACCAATACTCCTGAAGAACCAGCCTTCTCTGCTAATTCAGATATTTCGATTGCTGCTTCATCGTCTGTCTCATCGGGATCAATCAACGTAAAATGTAATGTTCCTTTTTCTCTAATCCTCTTCATTAGAAAATTTTCAACCCATTGAGGCATACTAATTAACTCCCATCCAATTAGAAGAACGCATATTTGTCAAGTTTAAAATGCAATTATAGATTTTTTTTAGGGTTTGTGATTTATGTAAGTTTGTTTAATTCATCTCCTTAAGCAATTCCTCTGCAAAATCAATTCTAATCTTCTTCTCTTTTACCATTCTTTCTGCAATTTTATCCGCTTGTTTCCCCTTAGCACCAGCCATATGAGCAATGTTTCTTGCATGCAATTTCATATGTCCTGATTGTATTCCTTCTGCTGCCAAAGCTCTAAGAGCAGCCAAATTCTGAGCTAAACCAACTGCAGCTATTACTTCTCCTAGTTCAGGGGCTGTTTTAATACCAAGAATTTTTATAGCTATCTTGGCCATAGGATGTACAGCCGCCGCACCACCAACAAGTCCAACTGCAACAGGTACTTCAATTGTACCTACTAAATTCCCATCTCCATTCTTCTCCCAAGAAGTCAATGGTATATAATTTCCAGTTCTTGCAGCATATGCATGAGCCCCAGACTCTACTGCCCTAGTATCATTTCCAGTAGCTAATACAACCGCCGTTATCCCATTCATTATACCTTTATTATGAGTGGCGCATCTATAAGGATCTGCAAGTGCAAATGCATACGCATTAAGTATACCTTCAATGACTTCTTCTCCGCCAAGAGCTTCTTTTGAAAAGATTGCTTTTGCTCTTGCCAATCTCTCTGTAGCTAAGTTTGAAATTATTCTTAAATAGACTCTACCTTTGGTTACTTCTTCTATAATTGGAGCTACGGCTTCCGCCATTGTATTCACTGCGTTTGCTCCCATTGCATCCCTACAATCAACAAGAATTTCAACGATCACCATCGGGCCAGCTATTGTATTCAAAACCTTTGCCCTTAAATCCTTAGCTCCTCCACCTTTAGATACCAAGACAGGATCCTGTTCATTAGCTTTTTCCAATATTCTCTGTTTAACAGATAATACTTCCATTCTTGCTCCAAATGGATCAGGAACCTCAACTACTTGGATTTGCCCTATCATTATTGGTTCTGTACTACTTGTAAAAAAACCTCCTTTAGACCTCGCCATTTTAGCTGAGTTACTTGCAGCTGCTACTACAGAAGGTTCCTCAATTGCCATTGGAATTAAATAATCTTTTTTATTGATTAGGAAATTCGTGGCAATTCCGAGAGTAACCGGCATCGTTCCTATTACATTCTCGATCATGCGATTGGCTTGCTCTATATTTAATGCGCCAGTCTTTTTCAAGAGGTCTATTTCCTTATCTGTTAGCTTGACTAAGTCTTTAATTATATCCAATCTCTTCTCTGGGGATAAATTGTAGAATCCAGTTATCTTTGATGTTTTTTGCATTTTATTCACCATTGTAAAAGATTAATACACATGTTTGTATAGCGGTGTTTTAATCTTATTTAGTTGGTTTTATAATTAAAAATACTGTTTAATCTTACTGTATATTATTTGACCTTTGAAAATGATTTCAAATCAAATCCACGATGAATTAACCATTCTCCTGTAGTTCCGGTAATGACTACAGGTACTTTTCTCATTTCTTCGATTTTTTTAACTCCAGTTAAAAACATTGCTGTTCTGAGCTCTTCACTTGTATACGATAATGAATTCTTAAGCGAATTTACTCCTTTGAATGCGCTTCTTAACAATGGCAATGCCATACCAGCTAGATTTGCGCCCAGTGCTAGAGATTTTGCTATATGAAGACCATTTCTGATACCGCCTGAAGCTATGATGGTAAGTTTTGTGCTCTTACTTACTTCAAACACACTTACGGCAGTTGGAATGCCCCAATCCATAAATGTTTTTCCTAATTGTTTACGAAGTCTGTCCTTTTTTTCCATTGCCCTGCAATATTCTACATATGCCCAATTTGTTCCGCCATATCCAGCTACATTTATTCCAGTAACTCCAGTCTTTTCCAGAATCTTGGCTACTTCCATTGATATTCCTGCCCCAGTTTCCTTAACGAAGACAGGGATCTTTATGCTATCACAGATTGTTCCTATCTTGGACGGTAATCCCCTAAAATCCGTGTCTCCTTCAAACTGAATGACTTCTTGCAATGGATTTAAATGGATAAATAATGCATTCGCATCAATCATCTCAATAGCTTCTTGAATTTCTTCGATTCCATATCCCTTTATTAATTGAGGGGCTCCAATATTGGCGAATATAAAAGCTGTAGGGGCCTTTTGTCTAACAATTTTAAATGTGTCTATTAATTTCGGATTTTCTATAGCTGCTCTTTGGCTACCGACGCCTATAGCTATATTTAATTCTTCAGCTACCAAAGCTAAATTGGAATTAACTTTTCTAGCTTTTTCTGTACCGCCAGTCATAGATTCTATCAATATAGGAGCCGATAACTTATGATTGGTAATCTTGGTCGATAAGTCTATTTCTTCTAGAGAAACTTCTGGTAATGAATTATGTAATAAATGAACGTCTTCAAAACCTGTGAGCTTTTCACATTCCACTTCCTTTCTTAGCGCTATCTCAAGGTGACTTTCTTTTCTTTTCTCTGTGGGATCAATCATCTTGGTGTTTAACACTTCCATACATCACTATTTCCACGAGCTAGCGCAAAATCCTATTACAGATATGGGTTATCCGTTCATATCATTTTGACTATTTGAAGTTTTGAGGAGTGCATAAAAGCGCAGATTTGACCTTCAGCTAATGTTTGGATCTTTTACATCAATTGTTGCATTTTCGGCGTCGACTTCTAAAAGGGCTCCCATTGGTATCTTTTCGATTTCTATTTGATCAATGCAAGCAATCTCCGATATTATACACCCAACAGCCACGATTGGATCACAGCTCTTATTAACTATTGCAGCTGGACCTTTACCGTTCTTCTTGAGCCTATAGATAGTATAGGATCCCACAGTAGACCCTTTTCCAATTGGAAAGATAAAGATCTTTCCGGCTATACTCTTTCCCTCTATCTCATGACCTTTCTCAGTTACAACGCCAGTCTCTGGATCTACTCCACCGTAAAAACTTATACTTTGGCTTGTAATTATGGCCTCCCCTCTAGCTTTACCCTTAAAGATTGTTCTACCTTTAAGTTTCATTTCAACGCGGCCTCCAAACATTCCTCTATTGAATTCAACTTTGTATTAAATTTGTTCTTTCCCCTAGCATAGTAACATCCCTTAGCGGAGTCCGTGCATAAAGTCTTGAATCTACCTTTGATAGGCGCTACCACACAGCAAGTGTCGCAAGCAAACTTTGCTCCAGAGGCTTCGATGACCTTACTGTAACCCATCCTATCCGCGATCTCTTTGATTGGGCGCGCTGTGGTTATCCACAACTCCTTCTTTACCTCTTTACCTCTTAGAAGCTCAGCGATCTCAGCTATTTCATTGATAGAACAGTGAGGACACCCTATACTAACGAAGTCTACCTCAGAGTCATCTGTTAATTCTTCAATAACCTTATCTATATCGCTTTCTCTTACGGTCATGGTTTCCTCTGGAATCTGAGTGGATTTACATTCAGGGGTGATTCCCTCCATATGGAACATAGGAATTCCTCCATAGGTTGCAACACTCGCACAGAAAGATTTTAACTCTTCAACAGACGCTTTAGGGATACCTCTAATATAGACTATCTTACCTTCCGCTCCATCTCCAATAACTTTCCCCAGGGCTCCAAATCTAAAGGTTTTAGAGATTTGCGCCTCCACATCTATAGTCAATTCAGCTTGACGATTTTCATCTAAATGAAGCCCATATTCCGCAGTTTTCCCTGTTAAAGCAGCTGCCAAAGCGCTAGGCCCTCCTTCTCTATTAGTTCTCGCACCTAAAACAGAATTGGCATAACATACAGCACTAGATTCAGACCACGCGATATGCTCACCAAAGTGGGGGAGGTTTCCTATAAAGTATGGTGTACATGTACAAGTGGATATTATACCCATCTTTTCAAAGGCTTCGATAACTCTTTCTTGATTCTTGGCAAATTTTGAATCTATTCCCAATTCTTTCCAGTTTTCAAGATCCATGCCTGCTGGATTTAAAGTCGTCAAGACCTTGGTCTTACCGTCCTCAGCCATCTCATTTAGGAACTCTAGTCCTGCTTCGCCAAGGTTTGCATAACTAACTCCAGCAACCTGTACGGAACTGACGTCCACCAACCTGCTTGCACCGTAGATCCCTCCTAAAGTCGTTATTATCTCCATACTCTTCTTGATTGCCTTACCGTGCTTGCCATTAAGCATCTCCACTTCTCTCGAATTAAGTTGCAAATTATTCACCTATGAATATATTTAGTGACATCTACTTTTGGGTAATCAGCTTTTTCAAAATTCTTACCTTTTAATACCTTCAAAGGAGCGGTACTATCTAAGCCCATCTTGGTTGTCATCTTGGTCCCAGGTTCAGCGCTTGGGTCTAAACTACTTCCAGGCTCCTTATCCTTAATCATTAGGTCTACATCCCCTTGAAATCTAGTTGCAAGTGCCCACTCCACGTTAAGTGGATCATATATATCTATGTCCTTATCAACAACGAATACATGCTTACAACTTTTATGACCTTTAAAAGCTGCTTCAATAGCCTTTTTCCCATCATCCTCACTTCGCTTGTCAATTTTTACTATGGCATGAAGCCAACAACATCCACCAGGATTTACATTCACATCCAGACATTTCACGCTAGCTTCGTTCACCATCTTAAATATTGTAGGCTCCCGAGGCATGCCCATTAGAACTTTATGTTCCAATGCACCTGGCAAGAGAGCCTGCCATATTGCTCCCTTCCTATGCGTGATCTTTTTTACCTCAAAGACAGGCTCCATTCTAACTACGTCATAGGTTTCTGTAAGATCAACAAAAGGTCCCTCTTCATGCTTCTCGTCCAAATATACTTTGCCTTCTAAAACGAATTCACATTCAGCAGGAACATACAGATCAATGCTCTTCGCTTTTGCAACTTTAAACTCTTCCAATGCATTCGCTATCCCTAATTCATCCACACCGATGTCTACTGATGTTGCAGCTGCCACTAAGATGTTTGGCGAATTCCCAATACAAAACGCCACCTCTAGCTCATCGTTCTTTTCCAAAAATTTATGAAAATGTCGTCCCTTTACTATCCTTACACTCATCTTATTTTTTTCGAATTGCATCGCTCTATGGAAATCCATATTCTGCCCATAGTCCGGATCTCTTGCTATAACCACCGCCGAGCTTATGTAATTACCACCATCTCTTTCACAATGGAACATCATCGGAAGTAGATCTAAATCCACAGCTATCTCTTCTTCTTGGCAAGGTGGATCCTTAACTCTCTCGGGTTCTTTGCATTTTTCTATTGCATTAGTCATTGTAGGTATCAGATCATTAGTGGAAACTCCAAGATAGTCGCCTATGGAATCCTTGTTGCAGAAAAGGTTACCTACGACTCTGAAATCCGATTCCCTGACATTTTCAAAAATAACAGGAGTTGGTTCCATGTCTTTCAGTAGACCGGAGATCTCAAGTCTTTTAGAAATTTCTTTTTCTACTTTCACAAGTTTTTCTTCATCAGATAATTTATTGATATACTCTCTAAATCCCATATATACACATCCGATTTTTCTTAATTATTAGGCCTTATATTAAATGCCAATAAGTGTCTTCCAGGCTGTATAACCTTTTTTTGTGAAGATATCGTAAACCCTCTCTTGTAGTTCTTTTCCAGGAGTTAATACAAACATATTTCCACCTCTACCAGTTCCAGTTAGTTTTGCACCTAAAGCTCCTTGGTCCATTGCAATATTTATCAAATTTTCCAATTCAGTAGAAGATACATCTATCTGCCTAAGTAATTCCTGGTTTTCGTCCATGAGTTTCCCGAGTTTTTCAAGGTGGTTCTCTATTAGAGCTTTCCGAGCTTCCACAGCCAATTGTTCATAATTCTCGAAAATTTGATCGAATTTCTCAGGTTGCTCTTCTCTTTGCTGTTTTACTTCCGCAACTACTTTTGATGTACTAGCCGTTACACCTGTACTGGCGATTACAATCTCCACAGGTTCTTTCATCTTTAATTTCTCTATTACGTTGGGACCTCCTTGTAAATTTCTTTTGAACCATATTAGTCCACCATAAGTAGCGGCTGTGTTATCTATTCCACTGGGAGTCCCATGATAACCTTTTTCTCCTTCATAAGCGGCAGCATTTATTTTTTCATTATCGAATCCAAGTTTGAATTCGTCATTTAAGGCTCTCGATAATGCTGCACAACTCGCAGCACTTGCTCCTATCCCACTGGCTGCCACCAGATCACCGGCAAACTTTATCTCCAAGCCCTGCTCCTCAGGATCGATTTCAAAAAAATCGAATATGTTACCTATAGACTCATCCTGTTCCTTCTTTTTCTTAACCTTATATCCAGGGATCTCTGACCTATTATCAACGAGATGAAAGCCAGGCTTATCCATTCTTCTAACAGAAGCTGTTGTTTTAGATCCAATGGCACTGGCTATTGCAGGAAGGCCATATACAACGAAATGTTCTCCAAAAAGTATGACTTTCCCGTAACCGAAACCATTGCCCATAATTTGCACCTTTTATCTAAAATAATAATTTGCTGACCTCTAAAAGCTTATGGTGTACTATTGGGTAATCTTCTGCTCATTTCAATATCGAAATAAAACTTCTAGCTTGATCAATTTCATCGATAGATCTTTAAATGGAGTTTGTAAAATCTATCAAATTCATTACTTTGGAAAGAATCATAACTGAATGCGCTAGAAGCGTTTAACTTGTTTTCTACTTGGAAAAGATTACTGAGGCATATCCAACTACAGAGGAATGGTCTCCAGTAGTATCGCCGCTGGTCTTATAGGACATTAATTCAGTTTTTTTAGCTCCGATTTTCTTCCCGTATACAATCGTCGACATCACTGGACCATATCCACACATAGAGATCATTTTTGATTCTATAATATTAAATAACGCTACTTCATCAAGATTCAGTATTGCATCTATCACTTCTCGATCTTTTTCTTTCGCGATTTTACCTTCTTCATAATGTGTCATATCAGAAGATGCTATTACTAATGCGTTCTTATCATGGATGGATCTCGAAATAGCTTCGCCCAGATTTATACTTGTCTCCAGATCCTGCATCATCATGCATATAGGTACGAAACTTGTATTCTTGCCATATAGATACTGAAGAAATGGAATTTGAACCTCAATAGAATGTTCATGAAGATGGGCTTCTTCATCAATATCAACAATACCTGAAGCATCGCATATTTTCTTAGCTACTTCAGAATTAATAGATAATTCTCCAAGTGGTGTAACCCATTTCCCCTCATTCATTATTGAAACACCACTGCCCATGCCGGTATGATTTGGTCCAACTATTACAACACAATCTGGAGTACCATCTGAAGCTAAAGCATAATAAGAGTGAGACGCAACGGCTCCAGAATAAATATACCCTGCATGAGGGACAATTAATGCTTTAATCGAACGTATAGGTTTGCTCGATGTTTTCGGTAACTTTCCAGGTCCAAATTCATGTAAAAAGCATCTTTCTATTTCGGCATTTAAGGATGATTCAGTCCCTGGATAAAAGGTTCCTGCTTGGGAAGGATTTCGTACTTTCAAATCTCACCGCCTATTTTTGGCGATGTTGTGGTAAGTTTAGTTTCAAAGTCATCAATCGATAGCTGTATATTTCCTTCTATATCTATTTCCTTTCTCTCTCTGAGAACTTGTCTAGCCAATAACCAATAGGTCATTGCAAGAGCTCTTCTGCCTTTATTATTTACAGGAATTGCCAGATCTACGTAGCTAAATGAATTGTCAGTATCGCATAGAGCCAAGACCGGAACGCCTGCCAAAGAAGCTTCTTTCATAGCTTGACGGTCTGCTCTTGGATCGGTTACTACTACTAGTTGTGGTTCAATATGCTTGGGTTGCAATGGGTTCGATATTAGACCCGGAAGGAATCGCCCAACTACTGGAACCGTTCGAGTCATTTCACAGAATTTCTTAACTGGGGTGCGCCCGTATAGTCTTGATGATACAACTATCACTCCAGAAGGATCAAACCTGCTTATGAATTTGGCTGCAAGAGCTATTCTCTCATTTGTCTTTCCTACATTAAGTATAAATAATCCATCTGGTCTTACGCGATAGATATATTCTTCCATATCTCCTGTCTTTATTCTTGTTCCTATATGTAGGCCTGAGGCCAACAATTCTTCTAATGGTAAAAGAAGATTGTCAGTTCTTAGTATTTCTCCATTCTCTTCACTCATTAAAATTTTCCACCTATAATTTAATATCAGCTAGTCTAGCTTTTTCTCCAAGAATTTCTTCTATTCTGATCAGTTCATTTACCTTCGATACTCTTTCCCCACCTAATACTCCACATTTGATGATTGGTGAATTCAATGCTACGGCCAAGTGTGAGATTATCGGTTCACAAGTCTCCCCTGATCTGTGTGAAGTAATAGTTGTGTATCCATGGGATTCAGCTTCTTTAGCTGTTTTGAATGTATCGCTAAGCGTACCAACTTGATTAGGTTTAATTATTATTGCATTTCCAGCATTGTGTTTCAATCCTAATTCAAGCCTTTGAATATTGGTTGTAAATAAATCATCCCCACAGATCAAAACTTTGTTTGCTCTTTTGGTCAATTCACCAAATGACTCAAAATCATCTTCATGTAGAGGATCTTCAACATAAACAAGATTAAATTCTTCAATTAAAGATAGAATAAATTCTATTTGCTCCCCTGTATCAAAATTCCTTCCATCTTTTCCATAATCGTAATGGTTGTTCTCCTTATTCCATAATGTAGAAGCGGCAACATCCATCCCAATCCCCATCTTAACATCTGAATTTTCCTCAACTTTTTTACAAGCATTATCTATAACTTCCAGCGCCTTCGTTGTTTCCAATCCGGCTATCCAAGCTCCCTCATCACCTTTCCCCCCAACACTAACTTGTTCTTTTTCCAATAGTCTAGTTAATTCACGGTGTATTTCGATATTTGCTGAAGCAGCCTCTGTAATCGTTTTAGCCCTTAAAGGTAATACTAAAAATTCTTGTATGTCGGTTTTATCGCCCTTTGCATGTAGTCCACCGCCTATAACATTTCCTAATGGATGAGGTAACGCAGTTCCATGAATGCTAGATAATTGCAGGAATAAGGGAATATTTTTCGATGAAGCAGCAGCTAAAGCTGATGATACAGAAATTGCCAGAGCAACGTTGCCACCAATTCTACTGAAATTTTCTGTTCCATCAATTTCGTGTAAGATATCGTCTATTCCTTTTTGATCTTCCGCACTCATCCCGATGAGCTTAGACCTTAATTCACTGTTGAGAATTTTAATAGATGCATTAATTCCTTCTTTAGGATATGCCTGAACCTCCCATCTACCGGTGCTCGCACCAGAGGGTGATGAAAATCTACCAAAGCCCTTTTTAGTAAATATCCCTATCTCTATGGTCTCGCTACCCCTGCTATCAAAAACCTTTCTAGCTTGAAAATTCTCTATAATCAGTTCAGGACTCAACGTGACGCCTCAAAATGAATCGCTATCCTTATCTTCCGGGATTTTGGTATATTTTAATAATTTCTCTAGGACTTCAACATGAGAAATGAAAGTCCTTCTGCAGCAATATCTTTTGATCTTGAGCTCATCAAGAATCTTTCCAACGTCTTCTCCTTTTGCTATCTTTTTCTTAAAGTCTTCCCATTTATCTCCGATGACTTTGCCGCAAGTAAAACATCGAACAGGTATCATCAATTTTAAATTCACCGAAATTTGGATAATCTATCTGTAAGATTTTTGCTTTTTTCTCCTTGGTCCAGGCCCGCCAAACTTCTTAGGCTCTGTCTGTCTAGGATCTCCAGCTATCATCGTTCTATCGTATTGTGTGAATACGCGCTTCAGTTGTGTGCTTCGATTCCATTTAACTAGTCCACGAGCCAGTGCCATCCTTACAGCTTCAGCTTGCCCCATGAAACCTCCACCACGCACGTTTACTCTCATATCAATCGATTTCGCTTTGTCCCCAGCCAATAAAATAGGTTCCATCATCTTTTCTTTTGCAATTTCTGGATTTATAATATCAATTGGAAATCCGTTAACAGTAACGTTCCCTGATCCAGGTTTCAATACTGCTTTGGCTATAGCGGTTTTTCGCTTACCTGTTACAATAATTGATTTCTTCCTCTCGCTCAAAAGGTCATGACCCTCCAATTTCTTTTGATAAATCCCCAACAGTAATATACTTATGTTGAATTCTAGATGCATCCGCCTTTGGGACTTTTATGATATTTTCATTGGCGTATTTCTCAGGTACATCAATGAAAACCGTTATTCTTGAAAAAGCTTCCATTCCTTTTGTTTTCTTCCTTGGCAACATGCCCCTAATTACTCTTCTTACATAGAGATCCGGTCTACGAGGGTGAATTGGTGCCTTCTTTTGTGAGCCTAATGTCCTTGTATCCAATCTTTCCTTCGCTTCCTGAATTATATTTGTCTTATTACCTGAGATGATAGCCTTCTCTGCGTTTAATATTATAATACGATACCCCTCTAAAGCTCGTTTAGCAGCATAACTAGCCAATCTACCGAGAATTGAGTCAGCGGCATCAATAATTATTGGATCTTTTGACAAAAAATCACCTTATAATCTTAATATTAGAACCTTTTGGATTTTTATTAACCAGTTCATAAAAGTCGATACATTTTCCTCCAGCGGCTTCAATTTTGGTCCGAGCCACAGGGGTGAAGTTAAAAGCTGCTACAGATAATTTATGATTCAGTAAACCGGAACCCAACACCTTGCCAGGAACAGCAACTATATCCCCATCCGAAGAGAGTCTGACTAATTTCCCAATATTTACCACAATATTTGAGCGCTTAGATTTAGATAGATAATCAGCCAAGTATTTCCAGATTTTCACCTTGTTCGCTTTGGCTTGCTTATTGAAGAACTTGATCAAATTTTGAGATTCTGGATTCGTTGTTCTTACTTTCATATCCTATCACCATTCTCTCATTTCATTTTCTTTGTATGCTCAATAACAATTTCAGCTTTCTTTTGTAGAATATTTACGGCTTCATTTATTATTTCCTTTGCTGACAGGGATCCTGTTGACTCTACATAAAAGATAAAGGACTTATCGTCCCACGAAATCTTGATTGGTGAAGGTTCTATTGGGCAGTGTCTAATACATTCATTACATAGAATGCAGTTAATTTCATTCTTTACTACAAGTCTGGAATTCTCAATAACGAAAACATTCTTTGGGCAATATTTTACGCATTCACCACAACCATCACATTTGTTCAAGTCCACTTTAACTATTGGGTTAAATCGATATATAGATGCGGACACTGGTTGATATTTGGCATGATCTGATCCTCTTCCGAGTTTTGCGTATGCCTCGAACTTTAGCTTTTGCCCTGGAGCCAATTTGACTATTAGTATTTTTTCACTAACGGGTTTTATATCCGGATCATCTGGCTTGAGGTCTCCAGAATAAACTACTCTAGGCTCCTTACCAGCGTCTACATCAAGTGTAAAAGATGCCCTACATTTATTGCAACCCAGTTCGCTTTCACAATCACACTCTTCAGGTGTTGAATAAGATTTCAAATCCGTTTTCAGGGGTATGAGACCAAGACGGTGGGATATCATCTCATCGAACATGACAGATGTATTTTCAAAGAACATCACGTCTTCTATTGCCATTGTTGGAACTTCAGCCATCATTATTCGTCTGATGGCATTAGCAAAAGCGATAGAGACATCACTAAGAATAAAACTTATAGAATCGGAATCCTGTTCTAGAATAGATATCTTCATTTTCGATGCCATACCCCATTTTTTTTAATTCTTATTCACAATATTCTTCCAGATTATTTAATCTGATTTATCGGATGATGGCCCACTCTGGCGCATTTAGCGTATAATGAAATATGTACGTTTCTTATATCTTTATAGGTCGCCAAATAATTTAGCGGTTTTAGTGAACCATAAGAGAGATTGCTTTTATTACACATATAATGCCTAACGTCAAGGAGATTGGTGGGAAATTTAAAAGGGCTCCCATCGCCTGGAGAAAATCCTCTGCGAATTTAAAAACCAAGTAAATAATCAGAGTCAATATTGAAAAGGCTAAGAAAAGCAATATCAACGGAACACTTAGAAAAATTTCGCTTATGAAGTATGTCAATAAAATACCGAGTAATGTTGCAAGTGGAGCCGCCCATTTTACATTTTTCAATGGTTTTGCAAATAAGGTTATGCCTGCTAAAGCCAGTAATATTATGGCCAAATTATCTCGTGAGGGTTCTAATGCTTTAAAAATGGCAAGTGCAAAAAAATATACGCCGAAAGGCAACCCTATGAAGGATACAATTTTACCAAGTGGTTTAGATATGTAATTGAAGAGCCAATTGAGTAACAGTGCCCCAGCAAGCAATAAAGCAAGATAAGTTGATAGCTCTAATATCAACTGGTTTTTATTCCTGTTGAGGTTCTTTGGGCGCACCGGAAGCTTCGAATTTTCGTAAAGGATGAGTTTTATCGCTTAACATACTATTAGGAGAATAACCTATGTTAGCTTCATCCAATCTTCTCACAATGTATCCTGGTACGGATACTGCCCTTCCGGAGACCTCTATATGCCTGTGTGTAATTATTTGCCTTGCCTGGTAGATTGTCTTCGCCAATCCCAACCTGTAAACGATCGTCTGCAGCCTTCTTTCCAGCAGATCTCGAATGTCTAGGTCCAATATATCATCTATCTTTGCTTCCTCAGGAAGTATTCCCAACCTACTCAATTTTTTCAAAAAGAGTGGCTCGATTCTTGACCTCTCTTCCTCAGTCTCCCCAAGCAGTGAACGAGCGATCCCTCTGATGTTGGATAGCATTGTTCTGTATCGCCAAAGTTCTCGTCTATTTCGAAGTCCGTACTCTCCAGATAGCTTTGTTTCGGCCTCTATCTGATCCTTGCTCCAGGGATTCTTAGAAGAATCATATTTCTTTCTCTGTTTTTTTGGATCTCCCAATCAGCAGTACACTCCTCTATTTGGCTTTTGCACTCGCGATCAGGGTCTTCTTCTTGACACCCACTGCCCTTCCTTTTCTTCCTGTACTCTTAGTACGTTGTCCTCGTACTTTTAGCCCAAATGAGTGCCTTACCCCTTTCCATGTTTTCAATTCTCTCATAAAGTCTATATCAGTCTTTATCTTCAGTTCCAAGTCTGGGCCAACAAGGTGCATATCCCTTCCAGAATCCATATCTTTTTGGCGGTTCAATATGAATGCGGGTACCCCGCTTCCGCCTAATTCCCCAATAACCTTTTCCAATTTATCAACATCAGATTCTGTTAGATAGCCTACCCTTGCATCTGGACTTATTCCGCCTGTTCTTATGGTAGCATTGGCCAGACTTTTGCCTATTCCCTTAATGTTTGTCAATCCATTAAGGATATATTTGGTTCCTTCGATATCTGTGCCCATTATCCTTACTATGTGTCTATATTCCTTCGACATATCCCGATCACTGCAAATGAAGATAGTCAGAACTAGATTTAGAGCAATAAATTAAATGTTTCTATAAGCGCGAGAAAACGATTTTAAAAGAAATAAAAAAAGAGGGGGTTTTTTTTGACCTATTCGACCTGGTGGTCTACCTTACTGTTACGATGGTTTCTCTTCTCCAGCGTATCAGGAACAGTGACGCACCTAAGGCCGAAATCAAGGCAAATATGGCTACTGGGAACTCTGGGATAGGTATGCCTGATTCTTCTAACCAGAAGTTGTTGCCAGTGTTAGTAGCTCCCCAAACTGTCGCAATTTCAGTACTTTGACCTACATAGCCTAAGTCGCCAGGTAGACCAACAGTAATCATTTGCGAACCTGGAAGCGGATAGTATGTCCAGTATACACCGTCATACGTATACGTTCCAACATCTGGGCTGCCACTAATGGTTGTGGGTATCCATGAAGCATTTCTGAAGTCCATCATAAAGTTCCTTGTATAGACGGAACCACCAAGCAATGGTGCCTGGTCGACCTCAAATGTACGCTCCACAGTGCCTGCACAGGTGACAATAACCTCTATCTCTTCAAGCTGTACGTATCTACCGCCAGTCATCTCTTCCTCAATGGTTACCGAGTAGGTACCTGGAGCCAAACCGTATGGCTCGTAGATTACACCTACGTCTAAGAACTCGCTAGTTACATCGCTTGGGTCATAGTAACCGTGTCTCATCCACCATGGGAATGCTGGATCAAGCCAACCACCGTCTGCTGGTGACCATCTGAACATAGGTGTGGTCCATGTACTGAAACCAACAACCCAGAACGACCAGTCAGCAACAGGCAGGTCATCAGCTGTATACCATACTCCGTCAGGTCCTGGATACTTGGCTGGGACAGACGTTATGTTAGCCGCAGCCAGGTTACCATCGACATCGAAGACACGGGTTCTGAAGTAGTAGCTGTTGTGGTCCTGTATAAGACCTACAGGAATCATCTCGAATTTGAAGTCAACGTTGAATTTGATCCTGCCACCTTCTTGTAAGTAGATGACAGTGTCAGCTGTTGAGTGAGTTCCTCTCTCCACATGGATTACAGGGTTGATCCACTGCACATAACCTACAGTAAATGCCCTTATCATGTAGTCGCCTGCATCAAGACCACCACCATGGAGAATTGGCCATCTCCAGTAGTCACTTTGCAGGATACCAAATCCAGTCAGGCCTACATCGATACAGTCTGTTCCATCTACTTGAGCAGCTGGCCAGAACTTTATCAATGGCTCACCTGTCTTGTCACAACACCAGACTATAACTTTAGCCCCATTACCTAAACCGTCAACATCTCCATACAACCAATCTCTTGGCTGTGCTGGATCCTGACAGTCTCGTGCACAGATAGTTACTTGTATCTGTCCACCTTTGACTAGGTTGAAGCTGAAGCTGCTGTTGCTACAAAGCGATATGGTATGGGCTGGGAACTCTGTCTGTACGAAACCGTCAAGGAAGAACTTGAAGGTATACGTATCCTCAGGCATTCCATATGGACCACCGGCCCAACCAGAGTGCCATGCAGGTAATCCGACCAGCGTAAGGTTTACGTTAGTCTGATCGTCTGCTATAGCGCCTGGAGCGGTGTGGTTGAAGGCTCTTATGTTGCCTTCAGAGTCGAATGCCTCTGCTTGCAAGAACAAGTTACCCTTGTTTGGACCAGGTCCAACTGTAGGTGATGGTAAGTCAAAGTCGTGGAAGTGTATTTGTGCTCTCACGGTACCGCCTTTCATTATGTCCATCTCGACCTCTATCGTACCACCAGGATGCTCGGTCTCAGGCACGACTACTTGTACAGTCTGCGTCTGGACGTATCCGAAAACGTGAGTAGTTATCGTATACGTTCCAGGCGTAATACCTGAGGTCCAAGAAGCAAATTCTTGTGGTACATGGCCGTCGAACATAGTTGGAGTACCAGAGTAGCAGGTAGGATTGCCGAAGAAGGTCCTGAACATCCAACGACCGGTGGCATTGGTAATATCCCACGGACAGCAACCTGGGTATACTTCTATACCCCCGGCGCCAGTGGGGAACCCTGCCTCGGTGTTAGATACGAAACCTCCATCTTCATCCCAGATGTACTGAGCATAGTATCCCCATCTAGCATGGTCAAACGTTGGATCTCCTCCCCAAACTGGGGTGCCTCCACCGTCATCACCACCTGGCCATTGGCCGAAGATATAGATCGGGACAAAGTTGTTCTCAGGATAGCTTGTCATAGCTACGTAATCTGGGAATGGAATCGGTCCTGCCGGACATTTGGAGAATACCGTTGTGGCTATCTTGAAGGCTGGTTGCACACATATGGTCAAGTACTTAGACTGACCAGCAAAGACCGTAATCTCTTGCGGCAACGTATACGGGACCATACCCAAAGCGTGGGCGGTTACGGTATACGTACCTGGTGCAAGACCCTCAATCTCAAAGTATCCCTCAGCTGAAGCTGCGAAGTATCCCATACCAACAACATGCCTACCTTCAGGTGAAGTTCCCTCGGCAATAACTTTGCCTGGAACAGTTACACCTTCACCATAGTATAGACCATAGTAGTAGGCAGTGTGAGCACAGTAGATAACACGACCAGCTATGTAAGCTGGGTCTACTTCTGCTTTAACCACAACCACTGGGTAGTTCTCAGAAGCGATCGAGTTCTTAACTTCGTACCAACCGTTTACGTATCCGGTTGTGTATAGTACCTTGAATTGATATTTGCCTGCAATGCTAGGAGCGGTAAGGCCCCTTACCCTTATGTAATAACATCCACTGGAATTCCACAATTGAGTCTGATCGCCTACTACTGCTGTTGGGAATGATGCTGGAGCTACCTGTCTATCCCACCATGGATCTTGGAAAGCTGGGTAAAGCCAGTTTGAATTTGTCGTCGCTGCTGGAGTTACATTAGGAGGATAGTCTAGACCAGCTGGCCATTCTACCGCTGGTGCACTAACTCTGACGAACCACCAACCTGGTGCCATTAAGTCAGAGCCCTTGAACTTGCCTACTTGTATGTACCTATAGTCATTTGTGATACTCGTTATTACGGAAGCTGCATTTCCCCAACCGCTGTTCTCAGTGGTTGGATCGTCCCAGCCTTCTGGATCATTCCATCCCTCTGGTACACCGAATTCTGGAGGGATAGCTATATAGAACCATTTGGAATGTGGCTGGAAGTCTGGTTTGTCTGGATCGCCGACTGGAGTTCCATCAGGCAAAGCGCCTTGGTCAGTTGTTTCCCATGTAATGTCGATAGGTGCAGATATGTTGATGTAGAACCACATGTCACCCATAGTGTCAGTTAAAATGGCACCGTCAGGTGAGTAGTAGTTCGCTTGTTGGCTTAAAGGTAAGTAATTCTTACCTGGAAGCGCATAAACAACAGTTGCTTCAGGATCAACACCCCAAACTGGATAATTACCTCCAGTATCAGGATCTGGTTGACCATCTACATGGTCTCCAATAACACCGACATCATCAACACCCTTGATCCCATCTGGAGAGACGGGGCCGGTAGGGGATTGATAGCCCAACGAATGGTGAGCGGCTGCTTGTGGAATTGCCATAAAGCCCGAAGTTATAAATAGCGTCACTGCGATAATCGCTAGAACTTTCTTATTCATTTTCTTTTTCCTCTTAATTTTTTAAGTAACAGAAATTATTCCTGAAACTATGAAGACCAATTAAGGTCTACTGCACATATTTAAATCAATATAACGAGATCCAATATATTTATAAAAATATAAAGATAAATATCATGATTTATAAAATATTGGACTGATTATATCTTGGAAAGAACAGAGGATAGGCAAAAAGAGTACTATAGGAATTATATGCGGGATTACTACAGCAGAAATAAGGAATATTGGCAGAACTATTATGCAAAAAAGAAAAAACCTGGAAAGGGTAGAAGAAAAAAAGCATCAATAGCCTCCCAAAAGCATTTTACTAAGATAAGGGATGCATGGTTTGGAAGCCAAGATGGGGGCTTGGTCGATACAAAATCCAAAGATAGAAGCCAAAATTGGATGAAACTCATCAAATTAGTCTCAAAGAAGATATTGCCAGCTGAAGGGTTCACCGATATTGAAATATTCGATTTCTCAAACCAGGATAGGTTATTTCTTTTTGATATATTGGCTACAAATAAGGAAGAAAAATGCGGAATAATATGCACGGCCTCATATGTCAAGATATTTGGGAAGAATATATTTGAGAAATTGAAGCTATTCATGGGTTTCTTCAATATTAAGATGTATATATGTTTTGTAAAACCGAATCTATCAAAATACTATCTTATGAGATTTGATGGAAATGAATCCAGAGTTATAATGATGGGGCTTAAGAGAATTCCAAAAATGAAAGCTGTTCCTGAAATATGATCTGGTCCTAAAGCATTAAATTCTTTGAAATTGATTAGACCCTAAAATAATGCGATAATCACATGATTACCCAGATAATGGGATTTCCATTGAAAGTATTGATATTTTTCGTCCCTATTTTTAATAATTCAAACCTATCAACGTTATTTTCAAATGTTTCCTTATACTGATTTTGTGCGCGCACTAATTCAACCTCGTTAGATTTGAAAGACATGCCCGCAGAAACACCTGAACCAACAGAAGCGCCATTACCTGTAGCTCCCGTACCTGTGGCTGCACATGCACCTACACCACAACAGCTAGAAGCTGCATGTGTAATTTGTATATCATAGATAGAAACGAATTGTAAAAGAATTATAGTCATTATTGAGAACAGAACAATCTTACCTTTTGTATTCATTTTCATTAATTAATTCCTCCAATTATTAATTTGGATCTGGAGTTCAATTTTTATTATAACATAGTTATGATTTAAATTATATAAATTCTTCTAACAATGGAATAATAAATTAGAAGAATTCTGATGCTCTTATCAAAGACTTATTTCTATTCTACTAAAGAAACATACAATTCGCAATAGAGACTTTATAATTTTATATGAATCGAGCTTTGTAAAATTTTAATAATCTATCTTTGATATAGGTCAAATAATTTTAGAATTAGGTTCTTTAATTCTTGAAATTAATATTTTTTGAAATCAAAATTTTTTTGAACCATGAATGAACGAGATCTATCTGAGGGCATACTAGGCATAAAATAAGTTTTAATTTTCGTAAATGGGGAAAAGCCTTTTGAGAATAAAAAACTTCATTCTCATTTTCATTTTATTACTTTTTCTTTCAATAGGCTCTCAAATGATCATTGATAAAACATACGCAGATAGTTTAGCAAAAATCAATGAAGGAAATTCAGCTCTATATTTGAAGACCCAAAAGGGTTCTGATTATGTAAAGATGGAAAAGAGTCTGGAAAAACCTGTTATCTCCCAAATCAATGTGTATGAAATTGAATTCACCATAAAGACATTGAGCTTCAGTTCTGCAAAGCCTGGTAACATCTTTCAATTAGACATTTACGATTCAGATGATATCATTAGATTTTCCTTCCGTTTGAAAAGAGATGAGAGCATATCTTTTCATTATCCTCATTCTTCATCTTCCATTTCTGTCAATTATAAGGAATCATGGCAAACCGCAAGATGGTATAAACTAGGAATAAAGATTGCAGAGAACCGTTCATCATTCTATTTGAATGGTGAGCTTTTAGGAGAGAATCAAGCCGAGTTACCTGCACTAATGGATGGTTATGAATTATCCAGAATTAGATTTGGTGAAGTAAACGATCAATATGCTACGTTTGAGGGATTCATTGACGACATTAGTATTTACGATAATGAAACAATAGTATTCCATGAGGGCTTTGATTATGATCTCAAAGAATATAATTTGAGTTCTTCTCAAAACTCTGTTGTTAGGATCGAGGACCCTGAAGCTCATACCAGATTAATGTTAGAGATTGATAGTAGAAGTGTTGAAGCGGGTGAAGAACTTGGTTTATTCTGTACACTGAAGGATAGTCATGATAGAGGTCTGGCCAATAAATCAATTCATCTCCAAATCTATGATAAAGAGAAGAATAAGGAGATTGAGATTGGAGAAACTTCTGCAAATGGTACGATTGATTATGACTGGAGAGTGCCAAATGAACTCGAAGGCAGTATCGATATTTGGGCTGAATTCTTTGGTGATGATCTGTACTCAGCTTCAAAGAGCAATTCATTAAGCTTGTTCATAATTAAAGAACCCGGATTTGTTCTGGATGCAAAAGCAATTTCATTGTTTATTGCATTTGCAGCTATAATGACGTTCATCTATAGCTCTCATAGATTTGGATTCAAAGAATCTTCGAAATACCTTTTCTTTATCTCAACCTCTATTGGCTCATTTTTATCAATAATAAATCTAGCAAAATCCTATGAAATTGAATATTATCTAATCTACAATGTTAAAATAGTTGACATTGAATTAATCTCGCAAAATATCGATTCCTTAACCTGGATAATATTATTTTGCATAAGTTTTGTAACGTTCATTATCTCTGGAAATTTAAAAAGTAGATTCTCAAAATTCATTTGGGTCAATTATTTGATCTTGGCTGCTTCTCTTGTTCTGTATGTCTCTGAATTGAAATCGTTATATGCACTATTAATATTTCTCTTGTCAATTTTCTTGATTGGATTTTCAATTATTCATGCTACAGACATCTTTTCAATTTCAAGGGCTCGATCAATCTACTCCTTTCTTATCGCTCCCTTAACATTGATATTGTTAATTGAGTTATCATCGATTATCGGGTGGATTCTAAATGCTTTTGATCCTCATGTACCTTTTGACGGTTCATTTAGATGGTACTTTGCAGAGATTGAATTGAATCTCACCAATATCTCATATCCATTAACTCCATATTTGCTTGTTATTTTATTGTTCTCCTGGGTATGGATTCCTATAATTAATAAAATTCAAATCAAATCTCTTGAAAAGTATTTGGCATTTGGTTCGGCAACCGCTAACCAAGATTCTGGCCCAAAAAAGCGGTTTATGATCTGGTCAATAATTATATTATCTATCGCCTGCGTACTCTTCTCTTCATATTATCCATATTTTTATAATACAAGACTTGTTGGGGTAGATGCTCCCTGGTACTTTGAACGTCTATCTGAAATGACAAATTGGGAAGAGGCACTTAAGATCCTAACGAGTTATGAAGTTGTTTCAAGGTGGTCGTATCTATTTATTCTTTATATTTTCAAGATTCTAACTGGAGTTTCATCTGATACTATTGTGAAAATTGGACCTGCCTTACCAGCGTCTTTCTTAGCTATATCGACATATCTTCTAATAAACATCGTTACTAAGGATCGCGTCCTTTCTATCCTTTCTTTATTTTTAACAGCTTTTTCATTAAATACAACAGTTGGAATTTTTGCAGGAATCTATTCAAACTGGTTGGCCATTTCATGGATAATGCTTCTTTTGGTAATAATTGTATATGCCGTAAACAAAGGACTTTGGTTTTCCATTACTACTGGACTCATACTAAGTGTTTTGATTCTAATCACGCATGCTTGGAGCTGGTTCTTTATGATGGTTGTCTTAATTACGTTTGTATTATTGACTTTTATTTACAGATTTTTAAGTAGCCAACAAATGAAGTTTGAGAAGGATCTTAAGACGGCTATCATCTTAATCCTCTGCAATGCATCATTAGCCATTGGATTTATTGTGTTGATGCCAGGCAGCCAATTTATTCAACTTTCTTCAAGTATATTAGAAACCGTTAGTAGAGAACAGACGATTGGAATTATTTCAAATCTGAATTACATAATAACGCAGTATGTAGGAGGATTTTTTGGAAATCCCATCTTATTCGTAGTTGCTATACTCGGAATGATTTCTTTAAGAGATTTTAAAATAACATTCAACAGACTAATCATATCAATTATTATCCCAATCTCTTTATTTGGAGTAATTATTGATCCTTTTTGGCAGTGGAGACTACTATACATGGTTCCTTTCCAAATATTGGCGACTTTTGGCTTTGGTTTAATAAAGAATGCATTAAGAGAAATATCATCGAATAAGTTATCTCATGTAAATGTAGATGGAAAAATGCTCAAACTGCTTATTCCTATTCTGTTATTGACAATAATTCTTTCCCAATTTAATTATGCTTTAAGATGCATAAATTTCGTTAGTCCGGTATGAGCCTTCATAGCGCACCTGTTTATTCTGAGATTATCCTTTCTTCCTTTTTTTACTCTCGGCTATAGCAAGATGTTGAACTATTTTTTCGATCTTTTTGTCGACTTCGTTGATTTTTTGGTAAAGTAAGAAAGTGAATGCAAAAAGAAAAATAATTGAGGATGTCGTGAAGAGGTTTAAAGGTGAGGTCAAACCCAAAATAACGGTAATCGATTCATATATTTCTGGAAAGATTCCGGTTATAAATAGAACAACCCAAAGCGCTTCCCAAAATATAAGAGGTCTGAATTTAATTTTTCCACGAAAATATTGGTTCAATGTCATAATAAAAAAAGATGCGGCAAGAATTGCAACAACGACGCCATAAGGTATTATATTGATGCTCATTATTCCCATACTCCATAATTATCTATGCTTTTCAACTTTTTCCTTTTAATCTCAATATTTTTAAAAATATTCTTAAACCATCAATTATGCTGGTGCCACGACCTCTCTCTTTCATATATATTGTTTTAATAGGCACCTCAATACACTTAAATTTGGACCTGATTATGCGTATCAACATTTCAGAAGCCCATGAATAGTCAGATGATTCATGCAGTACTGACGCAAATACTTCTCGTGAATAAGCCCTGAAGCCGCTTTGTGTATCGGTGAATTTCTCGTTAAAAAGAATCGAATTCATTATTGATAAGATTCTGTTTCCCATCCGCTTATGAAAGGGCATGCATTCTATATTTCCAAGAAAACGAGAACCAATTGTTACATCAGCTTTTCCTGATAGTATAGGTTCGAGCAAATTTGGAATATCATTAGGATCATGTTGGCCATCTCCATCCATAGTAATAATTACTTTTGCTCCTTCATCTAGAGCAATCTTAATACCAGTAGAAATTGCTGCTCCAGTACCCAAGTTTATTAGATGGCTTACAACATGAGCTCCGCCTTCTAAAGCTCTATTGGCGGTTCTGTCAATGCTACCATCATCAACAACTAAGACAAATTCACAGAATTTACCTGCTTGCTTGGAAACATTCTTGATAGTATGTTCTTCATTGAAAGCAGGTATTATACAGGCAATTTTCAATTTTTAAATCAACTTAGAACTGAATATTAGCTATGGATAAATTAATTTAGGATCGTATATAATCAAGTGGGTTTTTCAAGAGATTATTTTACCTAAATACTTTTCAACCTGATCATAATCTAACTTTTCGTAACGTTCAGTGGAACCCACATCATACCAAAATGAATCGTGACTATACGCCTGTATATTATTACCTTCTCCTATCAGATAGGGGATCAAATCACTCATTACATCCAAATTCTGTTTCTTTTCCATCAGCAAATCAATGCTGTTTATAACTTTTCCATTCATGATCAATACTCCGATTGTTACTGGCAAGTCAAGAATGGGTTTCTCTTGTAAACCCATGACGCGTTCATTTTCAATTTTGGCTATTCCAACTCGAACTTGATATTTCTTTGATACAGCTAAAGTAACGATTGCATCCTTAGCCATGTGTTCTTTGTACATTGAGGAGATATCGATATCTGTAAGAATATCTCCATAATATAGCAGGATTCTGTCTTCGTTTGAAATTTTATTCTTCAGATCATCATTGGATAGGGCTGAAGCAGTACCCTGAACACTAGGTTTGTCTTTAATGTAATCAATTTTTACTCCGAACCTACTTCCATCACCGAAATAATTCATAATCTGTTCAGCTTTATAGCCAACAAGAAGCATAATCTCTTTAATTCCATTTTTAGCCATTAATCTAATTATATACTCAAGTAATGGTTTTTGTGAATGCCCTATTGGAATCATAACTTTTTGAAAATAATATGTTAAAGGTCTTAGACGAGTTCCTTTACCACCACAAAGTACTACACCTTTGAGTTCAGAATGATCAGGCATAGAAATACCTTCAAGTTCTAGCTCAATTAATAGATTTAGTCGACAATAAAGTTGTTAAATGCTTTGGCATACAATGGTATTAAGATTTTTGTTGCTCAGTGATTTTGTCTTTAACAATTTCTTTAGTTAACTCTGGGTCAGCTTTGCCCTTTGTCATCTCCATTATTTTTCCTATTAAAAAGTGCATTGCTTTCTCTTCTTTTAGAGAATCTTTTACTGCCTCACTATGTTTCTTGAATACTTCGTCAGCCAATTTTTCAATCGTGGCTCTGGAGTGAATTCGAATTAATCCCTTTTCTTTGATTATGATTTCAGGCTCCTTGCCCGTATCGATCATTTCCTCAAGTACTTCTTTAGCAATTTTCCCACTTATGGTTCCATCGTCGATTAGCTCAAGCATGTTCACAATATGTTTTGGTCCTATCTTTAATTCTGTTAAATTAATTGACTTCTCATGAATATAACCCAGCAAATCCCCTACCAGCCAATTGCTCATAATATCAGGTTTATCATATGATTCTAAACATTGCTCAAAAAAGTCTGATAGAATTTTATTATTTACTAATACTTCAGCGTTCTGCGACGATATACCATACTGTTTCATCAAACGATCTTTATGTGCATCAGGCAACTCTGGCATCGTTTCCTTTGTCTTTTCTATCAATTCTTTTTCTATAGCTATTGGTACTAAATCAGGTTCTGGAAAATATCTATAATCTTGTTCCTCCTCCTTAACACGAAGAGTAACAGTTACCCTCCTCAATTCATCCCAATGCCTCGTTTCCATTGCTGAACTAACTCCTCTGCTTAGTAAATTTTTTTGTCTAGATATTTCAAAGCTCAATGCTCTCTCTACTTCTTTGAACGACGAGATATTCTTGATTTCTACGCGTTTCCCCCCTGCTAATGAGATGTTTGCATCACATCTCATAGAACCTTCAAGTTCAGCAGATGAGACTTCTAAATGTTCTAGAATGGATCTCAATTTTTGTAGAAAAATCCTGGCTTCCTTCGGCGAGTTCATATCAGGCTCAGTTACAATTTCCAAAAGAGCTATGCCTGCTCTATTATAATCGACTAAGGCACTTTTTGAGGCATAAATAGTCCCCTCGTAAGATATTCTAGCAGGATCTTCCTCAATTTGTATTCTCCGAATTCTTACTTTCTTCTCAGGTAATTCCACATATCCTCCGGTTGATAGAGTAATACCGCCAGCTTTATCATACTGCGAAATTTGAAAGTTCTTTGGCATATCAGGATAAAAATAATTTTTTCTAAAAAAGAACATCTTATCTGAAATTTTAGAGTTTAATGCTAATGCTACTAAGATTGCATCCCTGACAGCCTTTTCATTCAAAACAGGTAAAGTACCTGGCAAACCTAGACAGACCGAACACACATAGGAATTGGCATCTTTTCCACGATAATCAGTTGGGCAACTACAGAATAGTTTGGTTCTTAAATTGGTTAATTGAGTGTGTACTTCTAGTCCAATTTTGATTTCGGTCATCCCTTTCATCTCATAGAGATAATTATTTTCACTTCTTGAGGCTTTGCTCTAAAGTATAGGAAGTTTGGATGAGGATTCCCTCATTGAATGGTTTTGTCATAAATTGTATGCCAATCGGCAGATCATTATGGAAACCACATGGGATAGATATTGCAGGAGTTCCAGTAAGATTAGCAGGGACCGTATCTAGATCACACATATACATCTCTAATGGATCTTTAGTTTTCTCTCCAAGCTTAAAGGGTAGAATTGGCATAGTAGGACCCACTAAGATGTCATACTTTGCAAAAACTTTTTCAAAATCTGTTTTTATCAAGGTCCTAACTTTTTGTGCTTTCAAATAATATTTATTATAATAACCTGCAGAGAGCGCATAGGTTCCTAAAATTATTCTCCTTTTTACTTCTTGACCAAATGCTTCTTTTCTATTCTTTGAAAAAGCTACATCCCAATCTTGGGATTCATCCTCAATTCTAAATCCATATCTTATGCCGTCATATCTAGCTAGATTTGAACTAGCCTCTGAGATTGCGATTATATAATAAGATGCTAAAGCATAATCAAGGCTTTCGATAGATATTTCATCAAAATCTGCACCAAGGTTATTCATAGTGTGAATTGCATTCCAAACATTCTTTGAAACACTATCGTCTGTTCCTTCTGCGAAGAATTGTCTGGGTACACCGATTCTTAATCCTTTGGCATGATCCTTCAGATATCCAGAATAATCGACTTTTGTTGAGTTCAAAGATGTTGAATCCTTCTTATCATGGCCTATTATACATTCTAATAAGATTGTGAGGTCCCGTACATCTTTTGTTATGGGAGATATTTGCTCTAAGCTATTTGCGTAAGCGATCAGTCCATACCTACTAACAAGACCATAGGTTGGTTTCAGACCTACAACACCACAGAAGCTTGCTGGGCATCTTACAGAACCTCCTGTATCTGATCCTAAGCTTACAGTGGTTTCATTTGAGGCTACAGCAGCTGCACTTCCACCTGAAGACCCACCAGGAACTTTACTATAGTCTAAAGGATTCAATGTTGGCCCAAA
>Ga0209427_10000015_pt1 | contig 129756 bp, 118 predicted proteins | sample DeeMarSWOR136_30_FD_187465 | JGI IMG/M metagenome (GOLD analysis project Ga0209427, IMG submission 187465) | Marine sediment microbial communities from White Oak River estuary, North Carolina - WOR-1-36_30 (SPAdes) (version 2) | ecosystem: Environmental > Aquatic > Marine > Intertidal zone >... | reverse complement strand
GAAATGATGCTGGATTACAGCCATGATGAGTTCTCTCTTCCCGATATAACTGAAGAACCGGAGGTTGTCGTCAAACCCAAGACTCCGGAAGAGGTTTCAGAGATTCTTCGTCTCGCTAACAGGGAGAGGATACCCGTGACTCCGCGTGGAGGAGCCACCGGTCTCTGCGGAGGGTGTGTTCCGACATACAAAGGTGTTGTTCTTTCTCTGGAAAGGATGAATCGGATTGTTGAAGTCGATAAATCCAATCAGATGATTGTGGCAGAGCCGGGTGTTATGCTGATGGATTTTTACAGCCAGGTGGAGGACGCAGGGCTCTTTTTCCCTCCCCATCCTGGTGATGAAACGGCTATGATCGGAGGCGTTATCGCTGCCAATGCCGGTGGCGCCCGGGCTGTCAAATATGGAGTTGTCAGGAATTATGTCAAGGGTCTGGAAGTTGTCCTCCCCTCTGGAGACATTGTCCACCTGGGTGGAAAACTCATGAAATCCAGCACTGGATACAATCTGCTGAATCTGATGATCGGGTCAGAGGGAACTCTGGGCATCATCACCAAAGCTACGATACAGCTCATGCCTTCCCCTCGAGTATCCCGTTCTCTCATCATCCCCTATGATGAGCTGGAACAGGCAATCGATGCGGTCCCCGACTTGATCGGACAGAATATACTTCCTATGGCAGTGGAATTCATCCCCAGAGAAGTCATCAAGATCACCGAAGAATTCCTGCACAAACAATGGCCGGTCACACTGGGCAGCACCTACCTTCTCATCATCCTTGATGCTTCCAGTGAGGAAGAAATGGACAAACTCTCAGAAGAAGTGGCAGAAATTTGTTTGGATCACAATGCCCTCGATGTTTTTGTCGCCGACAGTCCGAGCAAGCAGCAGCAGGTTCTTGAAATCCGCAGTAAGATATATGAGGCCATAAAATCAAAGACTCTCGAAATCTTGGACATTGTTGTACCCAGAGCTGAGATTGCTAAGCATGTGAGGAGGGTCCAGGAGGTTTCGGAAAAATACGGGATATGGTTGCCCACGTTCGGTCATGCTGCAGACGGAAATGTGCATACCCACATAATGAAAGCACGATATAAAAATGGAGAAATCGTGCCCCTAACTGAGAAGGAATGGAAGTCCAAGTTTGAAAAAATCCGGGAAGAGCTATACAGCGACTGCAAAGAAAGGGGCGGTGTGATATCTGGCGAACATGGAATTGGCATCGTGAAAAAGCCCTATCTCTCCTATGTTTTAGAAGTGAAGACGATAGGTCTTATGAAAGGCATCAAAAAGCTTTTTGATCCCAATAATATCCTCAATCCTGGAAAGATATTTGATATCTAAGGCCTTATGAAGATATTGGTCATCGGAGGCACCCGGTTTTTTGGTTATCACATCACAAAACGCCTGCTTCAAGACGGGCATGAAGTGACTCTGTTCAACAGGGGACAAACTCCCGATGATTTCGGACACAAAGTGGGACGTATCTGCGGTGATAGATATGACCACACATCCTTTTTTGAGCGTCTAAAGGACCTTGAATTTGATGTGGTGATCGATATGATCGCATTCAAGGCAGAAGATAGTCAGACAGCTATAGAGACATTTCTGGGACGAGTCGACCACTTTATCCATATCAGTACGGCTGCTGTTTACGTCGTTACCCAGGATTATCCCTGTCCTCTTAGGGAAGAGGATTTCGATAGGCCTCTTTATCCGATGCCAAGCAGCAATCCTGATTGGTGGGTCTATGGCACCAACAAGAGAAATTGTGAACGGGTTCTGAGGAACGCACACAAGAGTCAGGGATTCCCGGTGACCATGTTTCGACTTCCGATGGTGATGGGTGAGAGAGACTATACGCTCAGAGCCTATTCCTATTTCGTCCGCCTGTTGGATGAAAAACCCCTCATCCTGCCTGACAGCGGGATGAATGCTTTTACACATATCTATCAAGGCGATATTGCCGCAACTGTCGCGTCCAATCTGCAGAATGCTTTATCCATCGGAGAGGTTTACAATCTGGCCCAGGAAGAGGTGTCAACTCTCCGGGCTTTTGTACTGAAAGCCGCTGAGGTGATGGGTAAAACAGTTGAACTGGTGGATATCCCCTCCAAAGTGCTTGAAAGAGTTGGACTGGGTACTTCTTTTTCTCCGCTTTTTAGCCGGAGACCGTTTATTCTGGATGTTCAAAAGGCGCAGAAAGAATTGAATTTCACTTCGACTCCGTTTGATGCATGGATGAGGAAAACCATTCAATGGTTCCTGGAGGAATACAGTGGCGGGCCTCCTGAGAATTACGGCCTCAGAGATAAAGAAGTCGAGGTCGTCCGTCGATTCAAGGAAGCTGTCAGTTCTTTATGAAACGATTTTCAGATTGAGATTCTGAATCAGATTGGATGTCCGTTTAGGTCTCGATGGGTTTGCAAAATATTCTGAAATGGCATAACTTTGTAGAATAAAACAATTGAAGTACCGGCAGTTTTTGTGAATAATTCAAGAAAAGGAAATTTATGAGAGGCAGGAGTTTTTTATGGCTGACCTAAAGACCTCATACATGGGGCTCGAGCTTCGAAATCCCATTATCGTGGCAAGCTCTGGGCTGACCGATGCTATAGCCAAAATCAAACATTGCGAAGAGGCTGGAGCGGGAGCCGTGGTGTTGAAGTCCATATTTGAAGAGCAGTTCATGATCGGTGCAGATATCCCAGATGAGGATATCAATATTTATCCAGAAGCCTTAGATTATATGAGAGGAGGCGGTCTCCTGGAATACGCGCCTCATGATCTTGTGGAGATGATCGAGCAGGCGAAAAGGGAAGTGAATATTCCGATAATAGCCAGCATCAACTGTCAATCACCCAAGCTCTGGCCTAGTTTTGCCCATCAACTCCAGGAAGCGGGTGCAGATGGATTGGAGTTAAACATCTATGTCCTTCCTATCGATCTTTTTTCACCGAGTTTGGATTATGAAGATTATCACCTTAGGATATTGAGAGCCGTAAAGAAGGAAGTGACCATTCCAGTGGCTGTAAAACTCACCACACAACTCACCTCAGTCCCTTATCTCGGACAAAAACTTGTGGAAGAAGGCTGTGATGCTCTGGTCTTGTTCAATTGGTTCCTCATGCCGGATATAGACGTCAGGAACCTCAAAACAAGAAGCATGAAAGGAAAAGGGGATTTTCATCAGAGTTTAAGATGGGTAGCTCTACTATCTGGAAGGGTGAAATGTGATATTGCTGCTTCTGGAGGGATTCAGAATGCTGAAGATGTTGTGAAGCAGATTCTCGCTGGAGCCAATGCAGTACAGGTTTGCACGCTGTTCTATCAAAAAGGTATCGAAGAAACCAAAAACCTTCTGAATGGATTGGAAGCATGGATGACTGAACATCTTTACGAGAGTATCGAGGATTTTAGAGGAGAGATCTCTTTCCGGAAGCAGGAATTAAGCTTAAAGGATCTGGGTGAGGCGGAGTCCTATTTTCGTGCTCAGTATCTCAAGGCTTATTCGGGTATAAAATAAAAAAAAGGAAAAGGGGGAAACATGGAAAAAATCACTGAGATCTTTGTTGTCTTGGAAAACAAACCATCTACTTTGGGAGACCTGTGCAGTTGTCTTTCGGAAAACAAGATTAACATTGATGCAATCGGGCTTTTTCAAGACTCGGCCAAACTCTACGTTAAGAACATCAACAAAGCGATGAAAATCCTCTCCAAGTACAATTACGAGACTGAATTGCGGGATGTGCTGAGAGTCGATCTGGAGAATAGACCGGGAGCTTTGTCGGATGTAGCCACTCTTTTGGGAAACAAAGGCATAAACATCGAATACTGTTATGGAACATTAAGCAGGAAGGCCAATACATTGTCTGTGATCATGGATGTTTCTGATATCGACAGAGCCTTAAAAATATTGAAGGGTAAATAGAAAGATCATCTCTCTCTAGGCTGACTGCAGGATCGTTGAGTGGATTTGTCCCATCTCTGCCGTACGTTTATATTGTATGGGCATGAATCGGGTAGAAAGGAAGCTTAAAAGAAGGAGTTGAATGATGAATGGAGAAAAGAAGAAGAAAAGCATCTTGACATCCTTTCCGAGAACCTTTTGGATTGCTAACATGATGGAATTTTTCGAGAGAGGTGCCTATTATGGTCTAAATTCTGTTCTGGCTGTATATCTCGTGGATGTACTCGGATTCCGCCAGCAGTCCGTAGGACTTCTCCAAGGATTTGTGTACGCTTTGACCTACATCCTACCCATTTTTGGCGGCGCTCTCGGCGATCGATTGGGCTACCGTAAGATACTTTTAGTCGCTTTTTCACTCCTCACCATAGGTTATTTTGCAGCAGGAAACTTTGACTCTTACGGATTGATTTTTCTATTCCTGCTGATCATGGCCACAGGAAGCGGCCTGTTCAAGCCTCTAATCACAGGGACAGTAGCCCGGACAACTACCAAAGAGAACAGCGGATTCGGGTTTGGGGTTTATTACTGGAGCATCAACCTGGGTGCTTTTCTCTCGCCATTTTTTATCAGTTGGATCAAAGGTTTCAACTGGCGATATGTCTTTTTCTCTTCGGCTTTATGGTGTTTTTTAATGCTGCTGCCTGCGGCTTTCATCTATAAAGATCCTGAGAGGCCCAAGAGCACAAAGCCCATTCGTCAAGTCCTGAAGGAAGCCATGCTGGTGCTGAGTGATTCGCGTTTCATGCTGTTGATCGTAGTGTATTCTACCTTCTGGATCCTGTATTTCCAGATGTTCGGTTCTGTGCTCTGGTATCTCCGGGATTTCGTCTATCGTGCTCCTGTAGATGCTTTCATGCAGAAAATTCCGATTTTAAGACCCTTCAAGTTTGATGCAGAATTTGTCACCATCATCAATGCCGGCACCATTGTGCTCCTGGTTGTGCTGGTCAGCCGCATCACCAAAAATCTCAAGGCTTTTCCGGTCATGGCTGTGGGAATCTGTCTAGGTTTGTTCGGCTTTGTAGTTTTAGCCTTTACCAGCAGCGCGTGGATGTTCATTCTAGGGATCGCCGTCTTTTCCCTTGGAGAGATGACAGCCCATCCTAAATACTACAGCTACATCGGACTTGTGGCTCCTCAGGACAAAAAAGCGGTCTATATGGGATATGCCTTTCTGTATGGAGTTTTCGGAAGCTTGATCGGGAGCAACTTGGGTGCCGTTCTTTATGAAAGAATCCTGGCGCCCATCGCCCCTCCTCCGGAGGCTGTTGCCGCTGGTACGCCTTTGGGGTCCCAAATTCTAAGCCAGGTGAAAATATTCTGGCTCATATTTGCAGCACTAGGGATTTTTTGTTTAGCAGGTATGCTGCTGTATAACCGGTTCTTTTCCGAGGACACTCCTCAAACCAATCTATGGGCGTGGCGGACGATGCTTGGGATCTATATGATCATTGCCGCTGCAGGGATTTATTTCTTGATACAGTCCCTATGGATCTCTCCTCAAGTTCAATGGAGGACTCTGGTTCAGTCTCTTATCATGTTGGCTCTTGGGGGCGGGGGAACGCTTATCAGCTTACGGAGGAGAAAATGAAGTCGCTCACGGAGTACCTGACCTTCGATACAGAAAAGAGAATTGAACTCATCAACATCACTCCAGAAGTTGAAGCTCTGGTCCAAAAGAGTGGAGTTACGGATGGACTCTGCCTGGTCAATGCCATGCACATCACAGCGAGTGTGTTCATCAATGACAATGAAAAAGGACTGCATGAGGATTTTGAAGATTGGCTGGAGGAATTAGCTCCTCACGATCCAATATCCAGATACAGGCACAACCGGACTGGAGAGGATAATGGGGATGCTCATTTGAAAAGAACGATCATGGGAAGAGAAGTTGTGGTAGCGATCACTGGAGGGCGGTTGGATTTTGGACCTTGGGAGCAGATCTTTTACGGAGAATTCGACGGCTGCCGCAGAAAAAGAGTTTTGGTGAAGATAGTCGGAGATTAATCTTCAGACGAAAAGAGTGACATCAGCCTGTTGTGCCTGCTCGATAAATGTAACAACCCCCACACACTGGGCTACGTCATCGATCATTTTTTCTCGGGGGATTTCCATTACTTCCATGCTCATCTGACAACCGTGGAGTTTCACGCCAAGTTCGATGGCAGTCTGTCTCATTTCCGCCAGAGTCGGGACACGTTTGGCCTTCATCATTTTTTTGAACATCCAACGGCCGATTCCTCCGAATTTCATTTTGCTGGGGGCTGCGCGGTTGATGTCCCCACCATAAAAAAGACCCATCATCCGTCCCAGCAAACTTTTCCCCGTCCGTGCATTTTTCTTGAGAGCCCGAAGACCCCAGAAGGTGAAGAACATGGTGACATCCATATTGGATGCGGCTGCTCCTGTGGCGATGGAAAAGGCAGCGAACAATTTATCCATATCTCCGCTGAAAACGACCATAGCCAATTTTTTCTTTTTTACTTCCGTCATCAGAAAATTCCTCCTCTCTTATTTCTTGCGTTCCATGGCTGATTTGACTGTTTGGCTTTGGACACTCAAGGAATCTCTGAGGACTTCGCTGATCAGATCAAAGGCTTTTATTATCTTGGAATGAGAGAGAGAGTAATACACGTTGATTCCTTTACGGTGTGTAGTTACGATTCCTTTGGCTCTCATGATGGCAAGATGTTGGGAGAGGTTAGCTTGGCTGATACCGGTCTTCTCTACCAGTTCATTGACAGTCATATCTTTTTGGCGGAGATTGTCCAGGATTTCCTGTCTTTTTGGATTAGCTAAGGTCTTGCACACCTCAGAATGAAGAAGATAAAACTCTTTTTTTTCCATTTTGTCCACCTTATCTCCATATCATGAATTTATTATAATATTCAAACATTATTATTTCAATTTGCGGCAGGATTAAGGAGGATCTTTATTTTCGCAACAATTTCTTTCCACCACTCCTCCAAATCGAGAATGCCGGACCTTCATACCCGATGTTCAAAGACAAAATATGGGTATCTAGATCAAGATAGACGGGATGGAGCATCTGGTTCTTGACAGCACTTTTTTTGATATGTATATCCGGCCCTGAGTGCTATGGAATTCTTGAGAGGATACTCAATAAAAAGCAGGTTAAGGACAGAGCTCTTGATTACATGATCCGTCGAGTTCGGTAATCGCGTATACTGTCCCCAAATTATTTCCCCAAATTATTGTTCAGTTTGTTTCGGGGTAAAGGAGAGCATTGAGCAGGAATTTGAATGTTCCGTGCGACTGGGCCCTGTGCTGGCATCGAATTCCGATGAGTATGATATGGCCTTTATTATACGTAGTATCAACAACTGCCGCCTTTCGGGCGATCATGTCCTCTCCGAGAAGCCACCCGCTCATCAGGATTTCCTCTTTCGGATAGCGCGCCACTACCTGCCTGTCCCATTCTCCCGAAGGCGGGCGTGTATTGATGGCCAGACTTCGAGAAAACATTCCAGCGATTTCGGTGGGCAGTCCGTACCCTATGTGTGTGGTGTTATCTACTTCGAGCTTGAGAAGAGAGGTGGGGCAGAAGAATTTGCTGCGTTCAACTCTTTCGAGAGCATTGCTGGCAGGAGGAGTGAACTCTTTAAAAACCAATTCACAGGCATTGTTGAGAGTTACGAGGATACCTCCTTCCTCTACAAATTTTTTCAGTGCCTCTACACCCTCTTTTTCGATACCCCCCTCGTATTCCGGTGGCATGGTGCCTGAAAAGTATCTAGCATAGGGGGAAGAGGGGCTTGGTTTTCCAGTCTTGATGATATCGGCGTTCTCATCGGCAAAGACGATGACATCAAATTTTTCTCCAAGATTGACCTTCTTATCCTTTTCTCCTTTGAAATCTTTGTTGTGGAGGGTTGTGAAGGGAATCCCCAAATTGTCCAGGACACACCGCGTCCATCCCTCATCCATATTGGACCGCCAGGACTGATAGAGACCCACACGGAACTTTTTCAATGGAGCTTTCTCGATAGTGGAAACGTCATCCAACGTGTGGGCGTCGATCTGCCACTTCTGAAGGAGGGAAGGAAGCGATTTTGACACTCCGGGGGAATTTTTTATGAGGAAACTTCCAGCCGCAGCTTTGAATCCGTCAACTTTGACCATGTCTTTGGAACGGTAGATCTCTGCTTTTTCTTTCATCAGAGCGAAAACCACAGAGTACGAGCCATTCAGGCGAGAATCGAGCAAATAATAAGCTGCAGAATCATCAGGGGGAACAATTTGGGGATACATAATAGAATCCAGTTTTTCGAGGCTCGCTTCGAAAGGATGGTCTATCTGATCGCACTTGGCTCCCATCTGGAGAGGGAGCGTCCATCCTGCATTGTCGTAGGGAGGGACGGGGGGGCCTCCGGGATACTGGCGCATATCTGGGTATTGCTGTTTTTCGAGAATAGATTGGGCATAGGGTCTGTAGGGTTGGGACATCAGGACCACAAAAGAGCCTGCTGGATAGAATTTGCCGTCAGCGATAAAATCCTTTTTGGCTTGGTGAATCTCTACTCCTCCGAAATTCAGAATCTTCAACATGCGCAGAGCTGTCGGATAATCGTGTTGTTCTTTTGGAATGACGAAGGCAAAGGGTTGGCCCTTATGTCTGATTTCGATTCCTTCTTTGCACATTTTGTAGAAATTGAAAAGGAGGTCCTCTTTATGGAGCGAGGCTGTTTTCACCAGACTTAAAGAGAGGGTTAGCTCGTATTCCACTAAGTCTCTGAGTCTCCACCAGCCGCCAGACCAGGGATCGGGAAATTCCATGCGTTTTTCGATGTAAGAATCAGATACTTCTGAAGGATCGATGTAGATGGGCGAGGCCACCTGGACAGAGGCCATCTCGCTGAGCAGCCCGATAACATTGTGAAACCATGATGTGTCGTCGCAGGCCCCAATCCACCATCCAGTAAAACTCCGTCCGTACACCACACCCTTAAATCCGTTTTTCTGGAGGTCATAGGCCATGTTCACACCACACAGCCCTACACCACGCCAGACTCCAGGATGGACTGTCGGAGTCGGTGGATCCATGAAGGGGGGAATGAAAAGCCTGGCCCCCGTGGAACCCATTTGGTGTTCGTCGATATGGATCTGGGGAATCCAATCATGATACAGAACTTTGGTCACAGCTTTTGTCTCGTTGAGGTTGAACATAAACCAATCGCGGTTATTATCATGTCCGGCATAGTGGTGATAAAGCCAGGGCATCCGACCTCCCTCGTATTTAGTGCCCACGTATTTCCTGTACCAATCAGTGACCATTTGTTGGCCGTCAGGATTTGTCGTGGGGACAAGCAATACAATCACATCATTCAGGACTTTTTGGGCATCAAAAGGAGTCTTTCCCGTGACCAGCAGATACGCCAGCTCCATGGCCATTTGAGAAGCCGCGATTTCTGTTGCATGAATGTTACAGGTTATCAGCACGATAGCTTTGCCCTCTTGAGCTAGACTTTTTGCTTCCTCTGGAGACAGATCGTTGGCAGCCCTTAATTTCTTCGTTATCCCTGTGTATTTCTCCAAATTGGCCATGTTTGCTTCTGAGCTGATGACGGCCATGATCATTGGTTTTCCAAGAGTGGATTCACCAATGGTCAGGACTTTGATTTTCTCCGATTCAGAATCAAGCTTCTGGAAGTATTCCTGGATCTGTGTGTAGTCGGCCAATTTACGATCTGCACCCACCTGATGACCCAAGAAATCGTCGGGCGGTGTCTGAGCTAAAAGACAAAAAGGAAGTATAAGAAGCAGGAATGAACCGAATGTGGCGATTACTTTTTTCATAGACAATCCCTCCAAAAATAAAGTAAGATTTTTTTTATCACTGGAAGGACGTTACTGTCAAGAAGAATATAGACATTTTGCCAGCGGGTGCTTCCTCTGCACAGTCAAGGCCGTAGTCTACCCTTTCTCATTCATTCCTGGATTCCATCGACTAATATAAATAAATGTCTGGTAAAAATGGTAACTCGATGACGAAAAATGTTTGACAAAAACCCGCGTAATGGATAGGATTTCTCTGAGGATGAAATGAGACAGATGAATTGGATCAAGGCGTCTATTGTTGGTGCTCCTTTGGCTCTTCTTTTGCTGGTCCAAGGTGTCTATGCCCTGCAGACCGAGCAGGGAACAGAGGTCCCTTTGGTCTTTGATGAGGGGATTGCAGGAAAGATCGAGATTGCCGTCTACTACGGCAGATGGAGCCTGAATTTGTTTAAGGGGCTCTTCGAGGACGAACTATTTAACGATATAAGTGATGAAATCGAGGAGGAGATTGCCAATCAAGTGCGAGACATACGACTAGTTGGCTCTGGTCCGATTCCCATTCCCACAAACTTCGATCAGACCTTTACTTTCGATTCAGGAGGGCCGAATTACGGATTAGAGGTAAGGTTTTATCCCCGGGGAAGGGAAGGAGCATTCAGCCTGGGCTTTTCTTTCGATAAGACCAAAATCCGTCTTACAGTCCAGGGAGATATCAGACAGGATTTTAATGATGGGTCCTATGCCGAGGTGAAGGATGCTTTAGGAGAAATCACTCTGAATCCGCTTTTCACGAATTTAAATTTTCGCTGGGATTTTAAGCCGGACTGGAGGGTAACACCCTATTTCGTTTTTGGCGTTGGCGCGGCGGTATTAAGCGGTGAAGTCAGATATAATTATATCGGCTCGTACAGGTGGCAGGTCTTTGAACAAGAGGTAGGTAAAACTGAGACAATGTCGATAAAAGAGGCTGAAGAAACCTCTGATACCAATCTTCCGAATATCCTCCCGCTTCTCCAGATTAATCTTGGAATAAGAGCCGAGGTTATTCCTCATCTCCATCTCAGAATAGAGACAGGAATCTGGGATGGTTTTGCTCTCAGAGCAGGAGTGGGCTATAGATTTTGAGCCGGGAATTTCTGACCGTGCTAGATGGGGAGCTAGCGGTGCCCTGTAACCCACAATCCGCTACAGTGGGGTTGAACTCCCCGTCGAGGCCGTGCTCTTTTTGGCCAGTGTTTGTGTAAGTGGTGTTGAGGGTTTGGGCCCTGCGCGAAGAGCTCTCTGTGAACTCCGTCAGGACCGGGAGGTAGCAGCGGCAGCAGAGCAGTCTCTTGTGCGGCAGATCAGCCTTTCCTGAGCTAACTGCATGGATAACGCAGGGAGGGTTTGGTCGGAGCGGGGTGCACGGTCATTATACATACGGAGGTCAAACGGATGAGAGGAAAAATCTTTATCATACTTTTTACTTTTATTGCTTCATCTTTGATGTTTCCTGCCCAAATGCAGAAACCCGTCGACCCTGTAAACTGGAGAGAGCTGACTCCTTTCCTTGGCGAAATAGAAGGTTGGGAGGCTGAAGATGATGCTGAAGGCCAGTCCATTTCTATGGGAGAATACAAGATCAGCCAGGCAGAGCGTCAATATGTTTCTGGGGATAAGGAACTCAACATTAAAATCGCCGATGGTGGCTATGTACCTATGGTCTATACAAGTATCAAGATGGCCATGAATTATGAGATCGACACGAGTGATGAATACACTAAGAAGGCAACAATCAAAGGCTATCCCGCCATGGAGCATTATGAATACGGCAATAAGGACGCCCAGATCATGATCCTGATCAAGGATAGGTTTATTGTAACTCTGGAGGGCGATAATTTCGAAGAAACAACGGAGTTGAAATCCATAGCAGAGTCTCTCGATCTGGATGGAATAAGCAAATTAGCCAAGTAGAGTGTGGGCTTCTTTGATTCTTCTGCGTATAGAAACTCCATAAGGACAGGTCGCTTCACATATTCCGCAATTCCTGCATGATGCAACAGTAGCTCGACTCGTCAAACAAGAGTAAGCTTGCCGGGCCTCAACAGCCTTTCCGTAACTCTCGAAATAGGTAAGATACCTGAGGATTTCTGTAGTTAAAACACCGCCAGGACAATTGTTTTGACAAAATCCACACATATGACAGTAGTCTTTTAAATTTTGGGCGACGAAGCTGTAAAGAGATTTTCTCTCTTCTTCTGAAAGAGGCTGACCGGCAACTGCCAGGTCTTCTTCCATCTGCCGGAAGGTGAGTATCTCTGTAACAACCGAAGAGATGTTCTGATTTTCGAGAGCCCATTTGAGCATGGCCTGAAAGATTGAGATTTCTCCTGTTTTGTATTTTTCCAGGTTCTGTCTTTTCCCACCCACTTTGAGGGTTTTCATGGCAATGATACCCACATCTTTAGATGCAGCCAGATGGATGAGTTTGCGTGTTCCACTTGCACCGAGATAATCATCATAGGTTTCGACGTTTTTTTCGCTCTCCTGAATATCAAAGACGTTGTATCCCAATTGGATCATATCGTAGTGGCCGCACTCGACTGCTTTTGTTACGATCTCATGATGGCTGGAATGACAGGAGAGTCCACTGAATCTGTGTTTCCCTTGCTTTTTCAGGACATCAAATGCGCCGAGCACCCTTTCGTCGGTTAATTGTTCAGGATTACTTGCTCCATGGATCAAGAGCACATCCAAGTAGTCTGTCTGAAGCCTTTTCAGACTTCCATCGACAGATTTGATGATGGATTCCTCGCCCCAGTTTCCCCTCAGGTGGAATTTTGTTCCCACATGCACTCGGTCTCTGCCCACGTCCTTGAGGAGCCTTCCGATCTGCCGTTCGCTGTTGCCGTTCATGTAAGTGCAGGATGTATCTATGTAATTTATCCCTCTTTCGACGACCTGCTGAAGGATCGCCTGGTCAGGGACGGGGCTTCCCCCGAGGGAAATTTCAGATATCCAAAGATTGGTCCTGCCAAGGCGGCGGTAGGACATTTCTCCCTTTTTTAGGCGCTTTTTGTTTATATCTTGGAACGCTGAGCTAAGGGGGGCAATGGCTGCTGCAAATGCCCCTCCGATAAGATTTTTCAGAAAAATTCGCCTGCAATTTTTTTCCATTCCAGCCTCTCTGCAGTTTTTTAGCCTCGATTGTTCAGACCCAATTTTCTCAGAATTCTTTCCATATCCCTCTTTCCATTTTCTTCTAATGGCAGAAGGGGAGGACGGGGCAGTCCACCATGATAACCTAATAAATCCAGGACGTATTTGGCCCCAGGAATACCGTATGTCTGTATGATGGCGTTATTCAGGGGGATCAATGCTGCTTGAAGTTTTAGTGCCTCCCCCCATTTCTTTTGCACAAAGAGAGTATAGATTTCCGTACATCGATCAGGGACAATATCGGCAAGACGGAGTATCCCCCCAGAAGCCCCCATAAGGAGCCCTTGGAAAAACACACTTCCGGCTCCCAACAGGTAAGAGAAATCAGGCGGTAGATCTTGAATAACTTCACCCAGAAAGGCAAGGTTTCCTGAGCTGTCTTTAATGCCTAGAATATTGGGGTGAGCAGCGAGTTCGATGACAAGTTTCGGATTGATAGATATGCCCGTGATTTGAGGGATATGATAGGGAATCACCGGAATTCTAACCTTATCCGCAATCGTCATATAGTGTTTTTTGAGTGCTTTGTGGGTCATCTGGGATTTGAAGTAGAATGGAGTTCGTATCAGGGCGGCATCTGCACCTATTGCCGCCATGCGGTTGGTGAAAGTGACTGATGCGGCTGTGGATTCCCGAGCTGTGCCCACAAGGATCTTTTTATCCGGGGATACCGCTTCTTTTGCTGTTTGGACCAGCTTTTCTGACTCGTTATCTGTGAGGTAGGGGGCTTCCCCGCTGGATCCTGCGATGACATATCCTGTCAGCTTGAAGGAATTGTATTTCTTGATATTTTCGTAGAATTTCTCTGTAGAAATAGCATCTCCATTGAAAGGCGTTGTGAGCGCGGCGAAAACGCCTTTGTAAATTTCAGCCATGCAACTTCCTCCTTATGCTGAGTTCACTTTCTATGGGATTTGGATTCGATCTCCCGCAAATCTTTATCAGAAAGGCCGAAATAATGTCCAACTTCATGAAAAACGACTTCTTTGATTTTTTGCTTGATGGCCTCCTCTGAATGGCACATCTCGAGTATGGGTCTCTGATAGATGACGATCACGTCAGGCGGGAGGTTTCCATAATAAGGTCCCCTGTGTTTGAACGGGACACCATGGTAAAGCCCTAGGATGGTGCTATAAGGAGAGCTTCCCGTTTGTCGGTACACTTCTCTTGATGGAGATTCCTCAACGATCACAGCCACATTATCGATATACTTCTTAAATTTTTTTGGAAGCTGTGCAAGGGCTTCTTCCACAAGCTTTTCAAATTTTTCCTTTTTCATGAGCGCCTGAATTTTTTATTTTTCGATGCCTTTACGGGCCTGAACACCCTGTTTGTAGTAATGTTTGATTTCTTTCATCTCCGTAACCAGATCAGCTCGCTTGATGAAAGACGCAGGGGCGTATCTTCCGGTCAGTACGATCTCAATTCCTTCAGGTTTTTTATCCAAAAATTGATGCACTTGATTTTCTGTCAGAAGTTTGAAATGAACAGCCACATTGATCTCGTCCAGAATGATGATCTGGTATTTATTGGACTTCATGGCTTTGATACATTTTTCCAGACCGTCCTTAGCTCTTTGAAAGTCTTCTTCATCAGGGTTTTCGGTGACATGAATAAAACCTTTTCGGCCGAACTGTTCAATGGTGATGAAAGGAGATATTTTTTTGATAGAGGAGAGCTCACCATAGTCTTGCCCTTTAAGAAATTGGCCGATGTATGTTTTTAGACCATGTCCAGCAGCCCTGAGCGCCAAACCTAAAGCAGCGGTGGTTTTGCCCTTTCCACCTCCGGTATAGACCTGTACGTATCCTTTAAATGATTCTCTAGGTTTCTTCTTTTCCATTCCCGTAAACTATATTTCAATACACAGGTCGAGTCAACCTCATCATCGCGAAGTGTAAGAAAAGATAATCATGCGGAGTTCCGCAGCGCCGAGAAGTTTGGTGAGGGAATGGCGTGAAAAATCTAAGCGGTGCGAAAACATTCCCCAATGCTCTCTTCTTCGGTCACGGATTTGGAAGCCGTTCCTCGCGAAGCCCGAAGAGGCGATTTTTGAAAACAAATCCACATATGCTATAATCATCGGCATGTTGGATACGAAATTTGTCGAGGAAAATCCGGACCTCGTCATCAAAAAAGTGGCATCCCGGGGAATAGATTTGAATCTGAACAAATTCCTGCGGCTTTCAGCACAGAAGAAGAGCCATTTGCAGAAGATAGAAAGTCTCCGGTATGAACTCAATAAGACCTCTAAGATGATCGGAAAAATGAAGGGAGAAGGGAATGATCCCAGCACACTCATAGAAGATATGAAGAATGTGTCTGAAGAAATCAAACGTCTTGAGGAGACCTTCAAACGTTGGGATGAGGAGCTGAAGACAATCCTGTTGAGCATTCCCAATATTCCTCATGCCTCTGTTCCAGAAGGTCTCGACCCTGAAAAAAATGTGGAAGTACGGCAGTTTGGAGAGAAACCCCGGTTTGCTTTCAAACCAAAACCTCATTGGGAGATCGGGACAGAGTTGGGAATACTGGACTTTGAACGGGCATCGAAACTGGCAGGATCGAGGTTTGCTGTCTATCTTGGTGATGGCGCCAGGTTAGAGAGATCCTTGATCAATTTCATGCTGGATATCCACATTAAGGAAGGGAGTTATAAGGAAGTGATTCCCCCCTTTATAGCCAATGCGGACTGTTTGGTTGGTACAGGAAACCTGCCTAAGTTCGAGGATGATCTCTTCAAGCTAAAGGGATATCCCTGGTACTTAGTTCCCACCGCCGAAGTCCCGTTGACCAATCTCTACAGAGAGGAAATCCTCGATGGAGAATCACTTCCCCAAAGGTTCGTAGCTTACACGCCCTGTTTTAGGAGTGAAGCAGGTTCTTATGGAAAGGATATCAGGGGCTTGATCCGTCAACACCAGTTCAACAAGGTGGAGCTGGCAAGCTTCTGCCTACCTGAGGTCTCTTACCAAGAATTGGACAAATTGACCGAAGATGCTGAGGAGGTGCTGAAAAGACTAGGACTCCACTATCGTGTTGTGATTCTTTGTAGCGGTGACTTGGGTTTTGCGGGAGCCAAGACATTTGATCTCGAGCTCTGGATGCCCCATAGAAACAAATATCTGGAGATATCCTCCTGTACCAACTGCGAGGATTTTCAGGCAAGACGAGCCGATATCCGCTTTCGAAGAAGTCCCAAAGCCAAACCTGAGTTCGTGCACACTCTGAATGGATCTGGAGTGGCCATAGGAAGGACAGTGAGTGCCATACTGGAATGTTTCCAACAGGAAGACGGCTCTGTTCTTATCCCTGTGGCCTTACGGCCTTACATGGATGGTCAAGAAATAATATCGAAAAATACATAAGATAAGCGGAGGGATGGCCGAGTGGTTGAAGGCGGCGGTCTTGAAAACCGCTTCACGAGTAATCGTGACGGGGGTTCGAATCCCTCTCCCTCCGCCATAAGTCAGAGCGAATAATAGACTTTGTCTGATTGACTCAGGCTGAAAAAATGCTAAAATGATGTCCAGATAGAATACCAGGCGGAGAGGTGCTGGAGTGGTCGATCAGGGTCGCCTGCTAAGCGACTGTCCCGAGAAATTGGGACCGTGGGTTCGAATCCCACCCTCTCCGCCACAAGTTTTAAGGTTTATTTTTCCCGTCTCTGACCAAACTTAAGTACCGTTTCTACTATCTCCTGATGAGCTAGGGATGATTCATCTTGGGGGGAATCAATGATGCGGAAGTTAAAAAACGGACAGTTACCATCGTACCACCGATGGGCAAAAGGACGCTCCAGTTCTCTTCTTCTGTTGGCTTCTTTTTGATTCAGCATGTCCCCCAGTCCCCTGAGATTGATACCTTTTGCCGGGTCTACTCCTAGAATAAACCTTCTGTTTCCGAAATTTGTCATCAGAAAAGAAAATCCTTGTTTATGAGAAGGATTTAGGTTGTCTCTTCTTGCCCAATCTTTGAGTAGGTAGCTGCGCGGATTTCTCACCACAAGACCATCCACGGTCTTTACCCCCTCTCCTGTGGCAAGTGGAAGGTCTAAAAGCAATATCTGGCCTCGCTCCAAGTCATTGAGATAGTTGAAATAATCGTATTCTGCCCGTCTTATGGCTCTCTGGTATCTATCGATGCCCGAAAAAAGTGCCTTATTCACGAAGATTTCATGCCCCTCAATGGATTTTGAATAAAGAAAGTTCATGAATTTCAGTCCTTCTTTCACTCTCTCTCTACTCGTAGTCTCATCATTTTTTCTTATTCTGAGGAAAAGAGCACGTAGGATAGCATATGGAGTGGAGGCCAGGTCCCATTCTTTGGGAAGAGTGGCTGAATCGACCAATTTTGTGTATCGGGCGATTTTTTTCATGGCTGGATCAATTTGACCTGTTTCTATGAGCTTCAAAGTCAAAAAGATCGAGGATACAGCATCGAAGTCAGGAAGCCGATGGGTGATGATGTTCAGAAAAGAAGTCCCCTTCTTTCCTTTATAGATTTCACCTCTTTGTATATGGTCTAGGACTAGAGAAGGGTACTTAGCGATGAGAGATGCGGTGCATTCTGGCTCAGCCTCAGGATGATGATGGTCTATTATTCCCGGAACGGTTTTCATACCCACATCCAAGACCAGGGTATTCTTTTGGGGATCAAATTCTGTTCCGTAAGGTACGAATCGGTAGGCAACTTCGAAGGGATTGAAAATCATTCAATATTCCTTTGTCGCTCTCTCTCCTCTAGGTATTTAACGATTTTAACACTCCCAGATGGAAGGGGAAATTTCTGTATGTTTTTAAGGGTTACCCATCGATGGTTCTTTTCGCTCAGTAGAGGTTCCGAATCGATTGAGCATGAATAAGCATAGAGTTTTACATGGAATTGGGTGTAAGCATGTTGAACAGTAATGAGGAGTTCTCCTGGGGAAGCTTCTACCCCGAGTTCTTCTTTGATCTCTCGTTTAAGAGCTTCCTCTGGCTTTTCATTTGTCTTTATTTTTCCACCAGGGAATTCCCAGAGGTCAGCCAACAGCCCTGTTGAGGGTCTTTTCTGGATCAAATATCTTCCCTGCTCCTTTATGATTCCGACCACAGCCTCGATCTTGCTATACTTTCGCTTCTTGGGATGAGGAATAATCTCCTGCTCTCCTTCTTTGAAGGATTCACAATATTCAGAAATCGGGCAGAGAAGGCAGAGCGGATTTTTTGGTTTGCAGATGAGGGAGCCGAGTTCCATAAAGGCTTGATTGAAAATTCCCATGGATTTCTGAGGAAGTAGAGGAGCAAGATAGCGCAGGAGCTCCCTATCGTTTTTAGGGCTTGCTTTTCGATGCATTCTCATAAGCCTCATTGAGACCCGTCGGACGTTTGCATCCATTACGGGATAGGACTTATCAAATGCAAAGCTTAAAACGGCTGCTGTGGTGTAAGGGCCAAAACCAGGAATTCTCATCAGGTCCTCATAGTCTTGGGGAATGCGCCCGTCATACCTCTCTACGATGATTTTGGATGCCTGATGAAGATTTTTTGCTCTTTGGTAGTATCCCAATCCCTGCCATGCGCTGAGAACTTGCTGGAGGGGTGCTTCACTTAGGGTCCGAATGTCAGGAAAGAGTTTTATCCATTTTTTGTAGTAGGGTTTGACGGCTTGAACCGTCGTCTGTTGGAGCATGATTTCAGAAATCCAGATTTTGTAAGGATCTTCAGTCTGACGCCAAGGAAGTTTTCTGTGGTTGAGGGTGTACCAAAGTTTCAACTTGTCCTGAAATTCGATGGCGGCGTGCCTTGTCTTCTGCATGGACCGAAAACATCTCTGTATACCATGATTTTTCTGAGGATACAACACTAAATTCTTTAGCCCAGTTTGGGAGATGCTTCCAAGGCTCACTCTTTTCTTGACAAGAGGGATGGACTTCGATATTTTGTTTGTTGAAAACACTTTATATTCAATTTATGTCTTTCCTGGAGGCGGGTGTTTCCTCTTTTTTGGGAAGGAAAGACGGGATTTTGTCCTGTTCAAATGGAAAAGATCGGGAAATATCAGATCATCGACATCCTTGGAAAAGGAGCCATGGGGATCGTTTATAGGGCGCTTGATCCTGATATCGACAGGGAAGTAGCCATTAAAACCATTCGGTTCGATTTGATCTCCGAGGAGTCAGAAAGAAATGAGTTGATGTTAAGATTTGTGCGGGAAGCCAAGGCAGCGGGGAAAATGGTGCACCCAAATATCATCACTATCTTTGATGTGGGCAAACATGAAGATATGACCTACATCGTCATGCAGTACATTGAAGGCAAGAGTCTCCAGAAATTGATCGCCTCAAACGAGAGATTTTCATCTCAAGGGATCGTCCGACTTATGCTCCAACTCTGCGATGCATTGGATTATGCTCATCGACACGGAATCGTTCATCGGGATATCAAGCCCGCTAATATTCTTTTGGATAAAAACAACAAGCCGCATGTCGTTGATTTTGGGATAGCTCGAGTCGAGATGTCGACGATGACCCAGACCGGAGCAACTATTGGAACACCAAGCTATATGTCTCCCGAACAAGTGATGGGGAAGAAAATCGACAAGCGTTCTGATATATTCTCACTCGGTGCCATCCTTTACGAGCTTGTCACAGGTGAGAGGCCTTTCCAGGGGGAGAGTATAACGACTGTTATTTACAAAATTGTCAACGAGGAAATCCCTTCTCCTTTTCTTTCCCAAAGTGGGCTTTCTGAGGATTTCGAATCCATCATTCGTAGAGCCTTGGCTAAAAATCCAGAAAATCGTTACGAATCCTGTGGGGAATTGGCTGCAGATTTGCAAAATGTTTCCCATTTACCTGAAGAAACCTTGGCTCTAGCCGGTTTTCCTGAATTGGCAGTTTCTGGAAGGATCCCCCTGAAAAAGAGAAGAAAGGTCTTTATGGCCCTTTCCATCGCATCAAGCCTCATTATTGCAGGTGCGGGCGGTTACTTTGTTTATAAAAAATATGGAAACAGATCATCCCCTAAACAAGAGGTGAGGCTGCTTTTGGAGGCAGTGAAACCCGTGCCTCCTAGGTCCATAGAACATGTTCTCGAAGTAATTGATACAGATATGGAACGCTTGAGAAAAAGCTTCCTGCGGGAAGATTATGCTGGAACCATAAAGGTCGCAGAAAAGATTCTGGAGGAAGAAGGGATGAACCAGACAGCCAGTGATTATCTGTCCAAGGCGAGGAGAAAGTTGAATGAGGGATTAATAGCCAGTTATCTCTCAGAAGGTATCCAGGATTTTGAGCGCGGTTCTTATGAGGATTGCAGGGAAAACATGATGAGGGTCCTCAAAATTGAAAGAGGAAATAGAGATGCTCAGAAATATTATTCTCTGGCCGATGCGGCCATTTCAAGAAAGGAAATCCAGCAGATCATGGAGCGCCAGAGATACGCAGAGGAAAAAAAAGACCTTCTTGCATTTCTCAGTGATATCGGATCAGAGGAAATTTCATCGAAGAAAAAGCTCGATGTCATGCACCTTTTTAACAATTACGATAGGATTCAATCACATGTTTCGAGCCTTTCGATTGCTTTCAAAGACCCAAGCGAAGCCGATGTAAATTTTTCGCATTTACTGGTTGCAATGGAGAAAAGTACGGGAAAGAGGAGGATCCTGTTTGAGGGGAAAAAGACACTCACTCTCAAGCGGTTGGGAGAAAAATGGAAAATAGTGGAATATCGCTGATGAAACATTTAAAGCTGCTTCCAGAAATCCTTGTTTTTTGGCTGTGTGCACTTTCCTTTTCCCTGTTTTCCCAGGAGGTGACCCCTGTCAAAGTCAAAGTTATCGTCGATAGCGCAACTGTTAAAGTCACGCCTGAAATTGCCGGAGAAACACTGGCAAGAATTCCACTTAACACCATACTTGATTCGCAGGAAAAACAGGGAGAATGGTACAAGGTGACTTTTGAGAAGGAAGGACTCCAGATTTCAGGTTTTATCCACGAAATGTTGGTGAAGGTGATGACCGAAGAAGAACTGGCTGCAGAAGAGGAGAGATCGCCTACAGAAGCGATAAAAACCCAGTTAGAAGTCATCCATGAGATTCAGAGCCGTTTAACAGAGAGCAGACAGCTAATTCGACAAAAGAATAATTATGATAAAGCCATTGCATCCCTGATGCCACTGATTGCCAAGGCTTTTCGAGTCGAAGACCATCAGGAGCAGAGGGAGATGGCTGCAGAAATCTTCCTCTGGATAGGTATGGCGTATGAGGGGATGGGCAATGATTTCCAAGCTCTGCAAGAGTTCAGAAACATGTTTGAAGTCAACCATACTTACGCAAAAGAGATCACTCGAAACATGCTGGACACGAAAATAATGGGACTCATCGAGCAGGCGGAAAAAGAATTTTTGGGTTTTATCACAGAATATACACTCCGTGTCTCGTCAGAACCCAACCAGGCACAAATGATAGTCAATGGGAGATTTGTTGGGCTTACACCTGCGCTTTACAGTTCAGGATCCCCAAAGGTTTCCGTTGAGGTAAAAAAGGAGGGTTATCGAACCATAGAGGAGGAGGTCTTTCTTACTCAAGTAAATTCTGACAGAGCATATGTTCTTGAAAGGCTGGGAAGGAATCTGGAGGTTAAATCAACGCCCCAACGGGCAAGAGTCTTGTTGGATGGAGAAGATACGGGAAAATTGACAGACTGCGTGCTGTCTTATGTCCCCTTTGGATTGCATAAGCTAAAGATTATCAAAGAGAATTATGCTGAGTGGGAAGATTCCGTCGACATTTTAGAAGGTGAGGAGCCCATATCAGTTGGTGTAATCCTGACAGGCAAAAATTACGGGCCATTCAAGAAATGGGGAGCTCCCAATTCTCAGCTATTCCAGAATCCGACAGGACTTGCTTTGGATACAGAAGGCTCTCTTTATGTGGTGGATGATAGTGATGAAAAAGTCAAAAAGATCGATCCTGAAGGAAAAATAGTCAGAAATTGGGCCTCTGGAGGAAAGGATTTCAAAAATCTGAAGAGCGGTTGGGGGATTACAGTCGACAGCCAAGGATACATCTATGTGACAGATGTTAAGAAACACAGTGTGGTGAAATTCAACAATCAAGGGCAGTTCATCAAAAAGTGGGGAAAGGAGGGTAAGGAAGCCGCAGAATTCCAAAGCCCCCTCGGTATTGCCGCCGACAGTAACAATGATATTTATGTTGTTGACTCATTAAATCACTGCGTCAAAAAGTTTTCAAACCTAGGCGTCTTAAAAAAAACATGGGGGAAGAGAGGTTCGCTCGATGGGGAACTCCTCTTCCCAGTCGCTGTTGCGGTTAGTGCTGAAAACGAAGTTTTTGTCTTGGATAGGATTCGTCTGCAGAAGTTTTCTAGTGAGGGTGATTTTCTTGCAGCATGGGGTGTGCCTGGTTCCAATGATGGAGAGTTCGATAAACCCATGGGAGTTTTTATCGATGGAGAGGGATATGTCTATGTGGCGGATTCTGGAAACAACAGAATCCAAAAATTCGACGGGGATGGCCACTTCATATCCCAATGGGGAAAAGCAGGAAGTGCAGAGGGGCAATTCAATTATCCTGTGAGCATCGTCATTGATTCTCAGGGAAATGTTTATATTGCTGAACGAGACAACAACAGAATTCAGGCCTTCAAAGTGATGTCGGACTGAGAGCTCAGATAGTCTTCGCTGCCACATACGGCAATCCCGAATGCACCAGGGCCTGCATGGGCTCCTAAGGCAGGGGATGCATTCGTGACCATCACCACTTTTTGTCCCGAGACATCCTTTATTCTCTGTGCGAGACGATTTCCGATATCAGCCGCATTAGTATGGGCTACGGCTATTGAGTATCCGGCTGCCCTTAGCTGGATCCTTTGGATAACCAAATCTAATACCTTTTGCTCCAGACGCTTCTTTCCTCTTGCCTTTGCCACAGGCTCCAGTTTCCCTTGTGGACTTAGGGAAAGGACTGGATTGATATTCAGAATTCCTGCGATAAAACCTTTTGTCTTTGTAATCCTTCCCCCTTTCACCAGGTATTTCAGAGTTGGAAGGCCAATATAGATTTTGGTATCATCGATCGCACTCCGGATATAATTCAATACATCCTCCAGGCCCTTCCCTTGACCCAATGCCTTAATCCCTTCCATAAGGATCAACCCCAAACCTACAGATATGCTTTTTCCATCCAGAACTGTAATAGTACTTGATGGAAAGCCCTGCGATGCTTGAACAGCCGTTTGGTAGGTTCCGCTGAGTCCTCTAGATAATTGAACAGAGATGATGGAGGGATAGTGGACAAGGAGATGACTGTAAACTCGGCTGAAATCCAACATACTGGGCTGGGATGTCTTTGCCAACACCGCGGATGAATCCATTATTTGGTAGAACTCCTCGGGGATGATGTCCCATCTATCAGTGTAAGTCTTGTCGCCGGCGTGAACTTTTATCGGAATAAAATAGACGGGATTGTTTTCCACCAGGTCATCCGATAAATCACAGGTGCTGTCAGAGAGTAGACAGATCGGACCCTCATCCTGGCATTTCGAGTCCTCAGAAAATTCGTATACTTTTTTCGCAGAAATCTTCCCAAATGGGGAGATCTGCGAAAACACACCTTCAGGATCATGTGTATTGATGTGGATCTTTGCTAAACGAGATGATCCATAGAAAATCAAGTCCTGACCTATTTCATTTAATTTTTTTATCAGGTTGTTCCTGTCCAACTTATCTGTCTTTAAACAGCATTCCGCACAAAAAGGAGCGGTTTGTTTTTTTGTCGAATTCATATCAACTGTGGATCTTTTTAGGGGGGGAACGATTTTCAAATTTCCCTTCTCGATGTACTTAAGAATACCATCGAGGAAGAGCATCCAGGCCTTTCCTCCGGCGTCGACAACTTTGTTCATTTTCAAAACTTCAAGTAGGTTAGGCGTATTTTGGAGCTCAGAGAGAGCTTTTTGGTTGGCTTTTTTCAGGAGAACAACGAAATCTTCTGTCTTAGAACACTGCCGATTAACCTCCTCGGACCACGCTCTCAAGACGGTCAATATTGTCCCTTCAACAGGCTGTTCCAAAGACTGATACGCTCCATTCACCGCAGAATTGGCGATCGTCCCCAGGTCTTGAGTTCGAATTTTGTCGAAGCTTCTCAGTCCTTCTGCCAATCCCAGAAGGATTTCAGCAAAAATAATTCCAGAGTATCCCATGGCGGATTGGACAGCCATATTTGCGATCTCTCGACTCACAAGGCTTATCTCTTGACGATGGAAAGGTGAGGCTTTGACAATGGGCATAAGGGTTTTTTTCAAGTTAATTCCCGTATCCTTATCTGGAATCGGGAAGACGTTGATTCTATTCAGTTCCTGCTCATTTTTGATGATTTCTTGACACCCAGCGACGACCGCATACTGAAAGCGCCGGCCATCTAGGTACCCCACCTGAACAGTATTTTTTATCTTCAAATTGAGTCTATCATACCATCTCTCTCCGAAATTTACACGAGATAATTAGAAAGGTGAAAAATCATCGCTAAAATCACCTCTAAGGGTGATTGACCTCTAAAAAGCCTGTTGAAGTACAATATTGACGGGAAATCGGAATGGCCAAATACAGCAAGTTCCGAAATTGTTTTATATACTCTTTCCTTGAGAAAAAAACAAACGGTAAGGATTAACATGAGTAACGAAAAAATATTAGTGGTAGAATTTGAGGAAAATTCCCTCAATTCCCTTTTACAGCTGTTGCAGAATGAGGGATTTGAGGTCGTCACAGCAAAAGATGGCCATGAAGGGCTGTTGAAATTCGAGTCGGAAAGCCCAGATTTGGTCATTCTCGAGCCAATGCTTCTCAAACTTCATGGTTTTGATCTATGCAAGAAGATTACCAAGGATTCTCCTAAAAGAATACCGGTCGTGATCACCACAGGCTTTTACAAGGGAGAGCACTATAAAGCTGAAGCGATCGAAACCTTTGGTGCATCTGCCTTTTTCGAAAAACCGTATCAAGACGAGGAACTACTGACCACAATTCATGACCTCTTAGGAAACGGAACAGGAGAGCCTGTTGAGGCGATAGAAGAAAGCATCCAAGAAGCTGAGGTCGATATGAAGGATGCAAAAGAAAATGTCAAAGAGATGGATGAGAACCTCGAGGTGCTCGAAATGTCTCCTGCTAAGGATGAAGAGCGTGAAGAAATAATCTCGGACGAAATTTCTGAAGGAGATAGCGAAGGAGATGAGGTTTCCCGAGAAGTTGATGCAATGCTCAAAAATGCCTTGTCCGAATTTGGCCTGAGTTTGGGGAAGAAAAAGGTCGAGGGCGTAGAAACCCAGAAAAAGGCAAAGAAAGAAACGCCCCCAGAAGAAGATCTTGCCAAGGTCGAAGTTCAAAGCCTGGAAACAGAACATGTCGCGGAAACAGAGGAGGCAAGTGAGGATGAAGACGTAGAGGAGGAAGAGCTGAAGACAGAAGAACTCATCGAGGAGTTGATACGGAAGGAAGAGCAGGTTGAAGAAGTGGATAAAACTGAGGAGGAAATGGTTCTAGCGGAATCGGCAGAAGTCAAAATGAGTGAAGAAGAGTTATGCGAAGAGGTCAAGGAAGAATTAAGGGAAGAAATTGAGGAAGAAGTAGAGGAAGAGATTAAGGAGGAAGCCAGTGAGGGTGTCCAGGAAGCTGCGCTGGAAGAAATCTTGCAACAGGAGGCCAAGGAAGAAGAGCATGAGCCAGATAAAAAGGCTTTTGAGGAATACTTTGAACAGCCAGAAAAACCATCTTTTCGCGTGAATTTATTCGGTTTTCTGGAAAGAATAAAAAAGCCCATCCCTATTATGATCGGATCTTCAGTTTTCGTTATTCTTGTGGCCGCAGGCGCTACTTATTATTTTCTGAAGCCTAGCAAAGTTACCACACCTATTAAACAGGAAAATTCAAAGATTGTATCGGAGGTGCAACGAACGACATCTGATCCCTCAGACGAAGGTTTTACATCCAAGAATTCTGAGAATCAACAGGAACCGGAACAAAAAATCTCGCCATTATCTACTGCGCCTGAAAGAAGTGAAAACGATAGTTCTCAGACTCCAGTTCCGAATGTGGCACTGCCGGCCTTCAATCCAGAGGCAGAATCTACAACGGAGTTTGCAGCACCTACAAAATTATCTTCGAGAGAGCGACAAGTCATGCTACCATCCAGTTCTGAAGCACCAGGATCTCGAAATTTTGAAGTCATTGAGGTCGAAGATACGAAAGAAGCTCGGGTGGAGACTTCTGAGTTAGCTATCAACCTGCCTCAGCTAGAGGAGACAGCCAAAAAAATTATCCAGCCCGATGATGCTTCAGACAGAATTAAAACAGGTGATTTGGTTCCCATAGAGTCAGTGGATGTTCTTCCTGTTGCTGAAAGAAAAGTCAATCCTGAATATCCAGCCAGTGCATTTCAAAGGGGTATAGAGGCTACTGTAGAGTTTAGAGCCCTGATTTCAGAGTTTGGAAATGTCTTGGATATTGCATTTGTCGATTCAGGAAGATCATTTTCCGTTTTTCATAAAGCATGTGAAGAGGCGGTTAAACAATGGAAATTTTCACCCGCCAAGAAGGATGGTGTGAATGTAAAGGTATGGAAAACTTTTTCCATTGCATTCAAGAAAAAAAATATGGAATAGGTGGAAGAAATGTCATTAAACAAGGAACAGGAAGATCTTTACAAAAAGACCATGGAGGAGGCCAAGAGGCAACTGGATGGTATCGATGGGGAGATGGAGGAAGAGCTTCAAAAGGCTCGGGAACGCTTGGCGAAACTGCAAGAATCAAAAAAATCTTTTAGACAAATTTATGTAAGCACTGCTGAACTTCTTGGCGCGAAGGTAGAGATCGAGGAGGATGAAGAAGATGGGGCTCCCACTGATGGAAAGTCTGCTTTAAAGAATTTGCAATAGAGCTTTCGCTCCTTCCCTCTTTGAAGGAGCATTCCGTTCATTTTTTTAAGAAAAATTCCCATCTGGAGACCACAATTTAGGTATTCCTGATTTGCTCTACCTCAGAGGTTTTGAATGGGGAGTTTGCTGAGCCTGAGATGGCTCGCCTTTTATTTGGGATTTTTAAATTGACAATAATTTTCTTTTTGATATAGAGTATCAAAGGTCTCTGCCAAAAGAGGCATTGTGCCTAGGGGGAGATCAAAAAGAATAAATTCGATGATAAGGTCCTTAAAAATAAAGAGTGATTTGCGCGAGATAGAGAAAATACGCAGTTTTTTAAAAGCAGGGCTTGCAGAGTTCACCCTTTCAGAAGAAGCTTTTTATCTTATTGAATTGGCTCTTCTCGAAATGTGCATCAACATTATCAGGTATGCATACCCCGATACCGAAGGGGAAATTTTTTTAAAAATTTGGCCTGAAGAAGGGAAAATCTTATTTGAAATTAGAGATTGGGGTGTTCCTTTCGATCCCAGAGATACACACGATCCGGACATTCAAAAAATGATTTCCGAGGGAAAGACTGGTGGCTTAGGTATTATGCTCGCTCGCAAACTCATGGATGGTTTTAAATATACGAGAGAAGACAACCAGAATGTCTTGGTCATGCACAAGAAAATCGAGGAATCTGAATGTTCCTCAATATAAGACTTTATCCTCTCCTTCTTTCTTTATTTGTTTGTCCAGCCACTTGGTAATAAGATCTCTTCGGATGAGGACAGCCTCAATCTCATCGTCTGTCAAGTATTCTCCGACAATTCCTTTAATGGTTTCCAGATTCAGCGTTTTTAATTTGTCATACAACTCCCGAGGAATTTCTTTCATAAGGCGAGGGCCTTCTTTGTATTTCTCATCATAAATGAGATTTTTGGTGAATTTTTTTGATGTTCGGAATGAACGGGAATGATCGATCAGAATCATCCGCCAGTCCTCTGTTATAAGAAACTGGTTTTGATGTCGGTCTTCATTGGCTATTAGATTATCCAACAAACGTTGGATGTATAGAGCTCTGTTCCAAGGGAAAACTTTATAGGATGGCGTCTTTATATCTTTCTCGTATTTATCCCTTAGGCTCATCATGGCGTCAATCCAGAGTTGACAAGAACCGCGTTCGCCTCTGAACCTTTTTTCCACTGTAGGGGGGACCATATTTATACTGAGATATTTATCCAGCCTGTAGGCTGCAATTTCCCATTTCCAATTTTCCACATATCCTCTCATACGACCTTCCGGATCTTTCCATATCGCCCGCTTCGTGATCCCGTCTTTTTCAAGGGTCAACACCCAGGGATTAGTAACAGCTTCCCGAGCGCCGAAAGGCTGCTCGGAGCTGACGACTTCAGCTGTCTGCAGAAATTCTTCCCACTTTTCTCTTTCTGCTACTTCTTCCTTTGTGAATTGTGCAAGTGTCTGGAGACCGAAAATAAGGAGGAAAGCTGTGAACAACAAAACGGAAAAAGCATTTTTCATGATTGATGCCTCCTATGATTGTTTATTTTTCCATGTATTCGTAGAGAACCTTATCTTCTCCTTGTTCCGATATCATATCCTCGATCTCTTTTAGGAGGAGATCTTTACGGGCAAGGACTGCCTTGATTTCCTTGTCTTTCAGATAGGGCCCCACTGCATCTTTGATCTTTTCGAAATTGAGGGCTTTGACATTCTCGACAAAACTTCTGGGAAGACTCCTGAAAAGCTGTATCTCCTTAATTCCTTTTTTCCCGTACATAAGATTTTTCGTGTGTTTCCTTGCGCTTTGAAAACATTGCGAATGGTCGATGAGGATGGTGCGCCAGTCTTCGGTGTAGCGCAAATTCTGTTGGGTTCGATCCGCATTGGCTATCAGACTGTCAAAAGCGCGTACGATATACTTGGCTCGACTTATTCTCACAGCTGCAGTCCCCGTGGTCGGCATGGGGATGTTTTCTTGCATAATCGTGAGAAGACTGTATGGAGTTGTTACCCAAAGCTGGAGAGATCCTTTCTTACCGTCAAATTCCCTTTCCACTGTAGGAGGTATCATGTTGAGTCCCAGAAGCTTGTCGAATCTATATGCTGCAATTTCATACTGCCAGCCTTCTTGATTGCCCATATGTTTACCTTCAACGTTTTTCCAGCAGCCGCTCGTTTCTTGATCGCCTTTTTTCAAATAAAGCCGTTTCGGTTTCGTCACTCCCTCTCCTATATCTTCTGCCCGAATGATATCGCCTGTCAAAAGAAATTCTTCGATCTCTTCCCTCTGAGCGAGCTCTTGGCGAAGAAATTGGGCGTTGACCGCGGAGAAAGCTAAAAGAAGGAACAGTACAAATGGAAATGAAAATTTTTTATTCATTTTTCTTGATTCACGATATATTTTCCCCATTTGTTTTGCTTCAATATAATATTCATATAGATGAAGAAAATCAAACAAAATGTTTCATTTGACATCTCATTTTTTTGTGATGTACATTTTTTCTTCTGGCTTTAAGAGGCTGGAGGATAGGTTTCTTGAGAGAGGAGAGGTGAGGGAATGAAAGACAAAATAGTTTTTTTTGGAGTTTTAATAGTACTGATTGCATGTTCGAGCATGGATAAACATTCACCGACTATTCGTTTTCCTTATTTATGGCTGGATGAACCAGGTTTTGGGGGGGATATTGATAAGCAGAATTTTCCTGAGCCCTCAGGCATATGTTTTCATCCTTCGAGAAAAACACTTTTTGTCGTGAGTGACGAAGGAGAGATTGCGGAAATCGAGACTGATGGATCACCTATCTTCAGGAGTAAAATACCTGGCGATCTGGAAGGCGTGGCGGTCAATCCCCGGACTGGGCTTTTATATGTGATCATAGAAGGTGACGATATCATTTTGGAGTTTGATCCAGATAAAAAAGAAGTCACTAGGAGATTTCCCTTGGATAGAGCGTTTGATGACGATCCCAACTTTATCCAAAAAAAAGAAGAGGGATACGATAACGGCATCGAATCCATCGAATTCATCGAGGATGTAAGTCATCCTGAAGGGGGGACGTTTTATATTGGAAATCAATGGGACCCTCCCTGTGTGATGGAGGTCTATGTCCCCTTAAAATCGAGTCAAGAGAAGGAACCTCGAGCAAGAATTCTCCGCGTTTTGCCGCTAGAGATGGATGATCCGGCAGCGATGTTTTACGACTCCAAAACCGAACTTCTAAATGTGGTGAGCGATGCCGATAACATTCTAGTCGAGATAACCTTAGATGGAAAAATAGTCAGAGAGTACGCTTTTCTGGGAGCCAATCAGGAGGGGATAACTAGGGATGATGAAGGTTATCTGTACATCACTCAAGATATGGGGGAAAACTTAGGGGATACGGGAGGAATCCTAAAAGTCAAAGACCTTCGGTGATTCAGAGTATCAATGGCTTAAACGCCTGCGTCATTGAGTACCTGCTGCTTTACCGTTAGATATTTTTAGACTGCTTGGCTGACAGTCTTTTGTGTTCTCGCATGGTAAGAAAGCTGAGAATTATCCACATCACAGCCACAACTACATTGATTGCTGCAAAATTTTCTAGGCTTAAAGAAAAATAAGTGGTGCCGATAAAGATACTTAAGGCAACAAGAACATCTCCAGCTCTGACGAAAAATGTATCGATAGCAGCTTTGGCTTTATATTTGGCCTCCCTCGATGTGATAAGGAAAAGTGCTTGTTTAACGGTATTCATAAGAGAATAATCTGTGCTGTTTTCTGCTACCTTGACCCATTTGACGATGGCAAATGTCGCTCCCAGACCGATAAAGAAGTAGCCTCCGAATGCTATAAACGGAAGAAAAAGCATAGCCCCTCTTACACCAAACCACTTGAATATGCGTGAGACAAGAAAAAGCTGTATGAGCCAAGTAAACAGATTGACAAGAGAGTTAAAATCAGATTCAGTTTTGGTGATGTATTGAAGCCGGGCAGCATCTGTATCCTCTATCTTGCCGGTCTCTACAGCTTGGTTGGCTGCCTGTTTCCAAACATCTGATTTCATGTATTGCCCTGTGGTGTTAACGTAGTTAAGAGTGAGTATCACAAAAGCGATCAATATGAGGTACCGACTTTTAAACACTATGCGAAAGCCACCCCCTTTTTTAAGAGGTTCTTCCTTGACTTTCTTAGAGGGGACTTTTTCTAGTTCTTGTTCCGTTGTTCTCCCTTTTATTCTTTTGACCTCTCTTCTGTGTACGATGACTGTGAGTGCGATGCAGACAAGCAGAATGATACCAGCCAAAAGCATAAGCTGGAACGGTTTCAATGGTCCGTCAGGCTTTACGAGAAGAGAAGTACTCTGGGCACCAAGATACATACCCATGTTCTGCCCGAACATCACGATTGGAAACAGGCGTTTTCCGGCTTCCTCGGTATATATGTCGTTCGAAAAAGCCCAGAACTGGGCGATGATAAAGACATTGAATATGCTCAGCCAAACCCAAAAAACGATACCCAGGATACTCAATGAAGTGCCAGCTTCTCCCAGAATATAAAACAAAACCAAGTTGGAGACGAAAAAGAGTGTTACATTGGCGATTAATTTCTGTCGAGGGATCTTGGAGGAAAGGAAGCTAAAAATTTTAATAATAAAAACAAGCAAAACAGCAACAACTGCATACAGATAAGATTCTTCTTCGGCAGAGTGTTTGGTTAAAATGAGGCCGCTTCTAACTGGCTTGAGAATTGAGTAGGCTCCCCCGATCAGAAAAATATTCAAGAATAATAGAAACACCGTAAGGGCTTCGCCGGGATGGACAACTGTAAAGAGCCTGAGAAATTTATAGATAATTCCAGGTTGTTTATCTGAAGACATCCTCATGTTTTGATCTCCCCGAGTATTCATTCCGTCCCCTCCATTGTGGATTTCTTTTTGGATTTTTTACGATAACTGTGGAAATGTCAACCAGTTTTTAGATATTTCCGATGTTCTTGTGAAAAAGGGTGTTGAAAAGTGAGTGGGTATTTTTTTTAAAGGATTGCAAACAGAAGAATTCTGGGATATTGCACAAATTTTGGGCAGTGAAATGGAAGGCTAAAAGAGAACGGACTCTTCGCCGTGCTCCTGGATGAGTTTTTTGATTGTATTGATGATGAGCGACTTTCGCTCCAGCAGCGTTGATATCTCATTCTCACTGAGGAGGTCTTTAAGTTTGGAGTCGATCACCTCGTCTTCTAATTTTATAAGATTTTCGAAAAGTTTCTTGGAGCAGCGGGTGATCTTCTGCTCTGGGATCAGATCTGGGGTGGGAACGAAGGCTTGACCAAAATCCACTCGGAGCACTTTCCAGCTCTCCTGTTGGATAAGGACATCATCCAGCTCCTGACGCTCGCAATAGACGAGATTTTCAAAAACATTGAGTTCTTCCAGGCTGTTCTGGAAGGCTTCTGCATCTGGGGGGGGCAGGTTTCTCTGCTGCTGCACGTTTAAGGGGATACAATTTTCGACACGAATTTGCAGCGATCCCATGACTCCATCTATTTCTCTGTATACAACTGGGGGAATTCTTCCCAAATCCAGAAGCTTGTCCAATTCGTAGGCGGCAAGATCGCAGGTGTAGCTGTCCGCAATAGGAGTGGGTCTGCTAAAGTTAATAAATTTGAAATGTGCTTGCCTTTCATTTTTTCCATCGAACAAAGTGATTTTCCATGCATTTGTACGGCCGGGTATTTTACCCTTTTCTATCAAGGTAATTTCAGCGGTCCTTAAATAATGCTCCAGTTCAGATCGTTCCATTTCTTTTTGACCAGCCTTTTCAGTATGGGTTTGATTCCAAAGTGGTACGCATAAAAAGTGCAAAATGGAGAATGCAAGAATGGTTTTATTCTTCATCTCTACCCATCCATAGGATAAATTTTCCATCCTCAATTTTCAGGTAGCTGAGGATGCCACCATAAACCTCGGAAATACCTGTGTCGATGATCCAAATCTTTCCATCGAACCTGCTCACAGCTTTTATGTCTTCGGGGATAACGGGGCTCCCGGTGCTTCCATAGGGTGTGTGCGCAATCACTATATGCTTGGCACCCAGGTTATCCAATATGAGTTTGACATCTTCGATAAAGGACTCATCGTGATTTGTGGCCAAATCTCGGAACCAGAGTGGGGCATCCGGTACATAAACGATTTGTGGCTTAAATAATGTCTCTGTGCCTCTTTTATAGTCGAGACGCATCCTGTTCAGTTCATATCTGTAGGTGTTGTTGATTCTTTCCAGTGACCATGTCGAGAATCTTTTATTGATTCCTCCATGGACGAAGATGGTGTCGTTGATTCTAATGATAGCATTGCCTTCAAGAAGCCATTTTCCATAATTTTCATTGAAGTTGAGGGTGTATTCGTACTGATAGGGATTGGGCTTGGTGATGACTTCCATCCAGAATTTTTCTACAGCCTCTATCAAGGAATCTGAGTTATCGTTGTTTTTTGCCTTTTCCATCTCTTCGTTATATTCTTCCATCAACCTTTTGCTCATATCCTCAGGAAGGAAAGAAAGAAACTGCAGAGGTGGTACATATCCGGGATATCTGGGCGCCATCCCGGTAATATTGAGCTCTTCGTGGTTTCCGATGAGCATGTGGACCTTACCGCCAGCCTCCTCGGCTTGCTTCTGCAGTTTTTTTATCAGATCGAAGATGTGCTTGGCATATCTTCCTCTATCCATGACATCACCGTTCTGGACAAAATGTGTTTTTCCCGCTATCCATTCGAAATTATCATCCATAATACCTGCTTCTTTCAGAATCTTTATGAAACGAGCGTAATCACCATGAACATCCCCTACGGCTATGATTTTCTTTACATTTTCCCATTCGCACTGTATTTTATCAGCATAAAGTGGGAGAAAAAGGATATAAATGAATAGAAGGGAGACAATGACCCGCGTTGTCTTTCTTGCATAGCCGGAGATTTTGTGCATTCTCATGTTTTTTAAAGAGGTAACTTCGTTATCTTACCCCTCCTTGTATAATATATATTTTTTTTATCGATTTTACAAATACTTGTAAACATTTCCGAGTGCACGATGGCAACTGGGCTGAATAACAATAGTTGGGAAAATACAGGGGTGGATTGAATGACATGGAAAAGACTTTGCGTATGTATTGACTTTAAATAATTCTTTTGGTAAAAGCTAAGGATGAAAACAATTAAGATAGGGTAAAAATGGAAATCCATGCAAGAGAAAAAGCCGATGTCATCATTTTTGACATAGAAGGTGAAATCCGCAGGTCAGATGTCTCCGATGTCACACTCCATCAGCTCGTCAAGGATCAGCTCGATGGAGGAAAAAGGAATATCCTCCTCAATTTTAAGAATGTTGAGTTTATCGACAGTTTTGGGGTAGGGGAGATCCTCGCCAGCTATATTTCAACCCATAATCTAGGGGGAAAACTCAAGATTGCCAAGATTTCCAAGAAGCTTTACCTGGTGTTCCAAGTGACCATGCTCACCAAAGTGCTCGATATATTCGATGACGAGGAACTGGCGCTTCAGAGTTTTATGGCAGATTAGTCATTCCTATCTTTTCGCTGATTTGTAGCTTGGTCCATAATTTTCTGCGGAGAAACAAGTCAGCAGGATCGCTGTATGGCGAAAGATCTCATCTTCAGAAGTTTATCCCCCATAGTAAAGATAAAACCTGGTGAACTGAAGATCTCTCTTTTACTATTTTCTTACTTGTTTTTGGTGACTGCTCCTTACAGCATCATCAAATCCCTTAGGAATGCCAGCTTCCTGGGTGAGCTGGGGTCCAAGTGGCTGCCTTTTGCCTATTTACTGACGGCTGTTGTCGTAGGATTTGTCGTGGCTTTCCATTCAAAAATCCAGGTTAGCATCTCAAGATACCTTCTCATAACATTCAGCCTCGTTTTCTTTCTTATCTCCTGCATTTTTTTTCGAATCTTTTCAGATTACGGCTGGAAAGGATTACCCGTCGTTTTTTGGGTCTGGGCGAACCTCTTTATCATTGTCCTCAACACTCAATTTTGGATCATGGTGAATGATATTCTTAATCCCCGTGAGTTTAAAAGACTGAGCGGATTCTTTATTAGCGGCGGAATTTTAGGCGGGATCGTGGGAGGAGGATTAGCTGGACTTTTGGCACAGACAAGTGTGGAGTACGATCTGCTGTTTCTGGTTGCTGGCTTGCTTATTCTTTGTGGCTTTATCGTGTATTTAATCGCCCTATGGCAGAAGAGACAACAACCTGTCGGAACCAGGGAAAATAAAGAAGGCAAAGAAAAGCCTATAATCCCCTTCAAACCGGGCTTCCAAGACAGCTTCAATACGGTTAGGAAACACAGATATTTGAGTTTGATAGCCATCATTGTGATTCTCACTCTGGTGGTATCTACTCTCATAGATTTTCAGTTCAATACAGTCGTTGAGGAGAATAAAGGGGAGAGTCTGACCCGTTTTTTTGGATATTTCAACTCGGGCCTTATGGTTTTTGCATTTTTTCTCTCCTTGCTGATGACGAGCAACCTTTTCAAGCGCTATGGAGTTCGCTTGACTTTATTGCTCTACCCTTTAGTCCTTTTGCTGTGCTCCTTAGGCATCGGAGTCGCTGCCAGTCTAGTTCTGGCCATTCTTATCAAAGGAGGGGATAAGAGTCTTTCGTATTCAATAAACCGGTCTGCAAGAGAGCTGCTTTATCTCCCTGTATCTTCTGAGTTTAAGTATAAAGCTATAGTATTTATTGAGATGTTTGTGGACAGATTTTCCAAGGGTATAGGAGGTCTCATTCTTATCCCCATCATTGCTCTGAATTTTTCCAGTTATGAACCTTATATCCGAATCGTGAGTGTTGTCGCTTCTGCTCTGATTGTTGGGTGGATTGTATTGACTCTGAAGGCGAGTAAGGAATACATTAGCTCTGTCAAACAAAAAATTTCCAGGAGGTGGGAGAGAGGGGATCAAGTCGTCTCCACAGAATTAGACGTGGAATTTACCAAGTTGATCTTTGATACGTTGGAAAGCAAAGACCGGAGTTTAGATTTGTATGCCATGCATCTGTTTGATCTGATAAAGCAAGGAAAATTGACTCCAGAATTGAAAAAATTGATTGATTTCGATTCAGAGGATGTGAAGACTCCATCGTTAGGAACATTCTTTGAAATGGATCATACTCCCATAATGCAGGTGAGCAATGCTCCCATCCAAGAGGATGTGTTGAAGAAGGATATCGAAGAGATCATGTCTTTGGATGTCTACCAGGAGGTAATTGGGGGCTATGTCGATAAAGTTCTTTCCGATGAGGGTGGGGAAAGTGAGGTGGCCAAGATGGAGGTTGCTAAAAGCATTGGATTTTTAGATCCCGACTCTCCCCTCGTCAGGAGGCTTGAAGACTTTCTGCAGGACGAGTCACCAGATGTCAGCAAGTATGCCATAGAAAGTGTGGCCAAGCTCAAAAAGCGGGAGTATGTTCCAGTCTTGGCCCATAAATTGCGTGATCCTCTGATTCGTGAAGATGCTGCCACCGCACTGGAAAAATATGGAACTAAGATCGTTGGCACGTTGGCAGATTATCTTGGGGATCAGGAGGAAGATATCGAGCTCCGAAAAGCAGTCGCTTCTGTCTTGGCCCGGATTGGCACTCAGGAGGCAGCTGATTTTATCCAGTGGGAGATGCGTGACGGGAACATGGATATAAATACAGAACTCATCGATGCCTTGGACAGGATTCGGTCGAGGAATCCTGAGATTGAATTCTCAAATGAAATCATATCAAGAAAAACAAGACAAGAGATTAGGGCCTATTACAAGCTTTTTATAGAGTTTGCCGGGAAGGGTCCGGAGGGTATAGATAAGAATCGCTGCGAGATGTTGTGCAGGGAAATGGCACTGACAATGATGAACATTTTCAAGTTATTGGGGCTCATTTATCCTCACGAGGATATCGTGAAGGCCTATCAAAATATTCAGACAGGGACCAAGGACTCCGTGGCCTATGCTGTTGAGCTTCTTGACAATACCCTGAAAAAAGAAATAAGAGAAGCTGTCCTTCCGATCGTCGAAGACCTGTCTAAAGAGGAAAGATTAAAGGCCTGCCTGGTGCGGCTGAAAGATTTGCCTACTTTTTAAAGAACTCAAGTGCAGAAGAAACCGTTTTATTGGATGCTCAACCGTTTTTTTAATGTGCGGGAACATGAAGCCGTTACCACGCTTTCTATGTTTTTTTATTTTTTCCTTATCACCGCTTCAGCATACATCATTAAGCCAGTCAAAATCTCACTTTTTTTAGACTGGTTATCTTTCGAAAATCTGCCCTTTGCTTATCTTTTAACAGCCCTTTTGATCGGATTTGTCGTCACTTTGAATTCCAAGCTCTTGCACACCATGGATCGGAAACTGTACATATCCCTCAGCCTGATTTTTTTTATCGCAAACCTTCTTGTTTTCTGGTGGCTTTTCAGGTTCGAATGGGCTTGGCTTTCCTTGGCTTTCTGGTTTTGGGCTGATATTTTTATTGCAACGTCCGTCACTCAGTTTTGGCTGCTCGTCAATGATATCTATAATCCCCGGCAAGCAAAAAGACTGGTGGGCTTTCTAGTAAGCGGTGGGCTCTTAGGTGGGGTGGTTGGAGCAGTCCTCGCCAGCCGTTTAGCCCAGACTTTCGGGACAGAAAACATACTTTTATTTTGTCCTTTTCTTTTGGCCATCTGTATGGTTCTCGTGAATTCTAGCCATGAATTCAAAAAACAGGATGCGAAAAGGGAGACGTCTAAAGATCGAATAAAAAGAGTGAGCTACATGGGAAGCTTTCGGTCGTTGGTCAAGAACCGCCACTTGCTCTTTTTAAGCGGTATAATGGCCTCAGCTATAATAGTCACCACCTTGATCGACTTCCAATTCAATAATGTCATTCAAAAGTCATTCCATATAAAAGATGAGAGAACGTCCTTTCTGGGAACCTTTTTCACCCTCCTTCTGATTTTTTCCTATCTATTGCATATACTCATGACGAATCGCATTCTGAAAAATTTCGGAATACACGTTGCTCTTTTGATTACGCCTGTGATATTGCTTTTAGGGTCTTTTTCTTTGTTTTTTGTTCCTGCAGGAGGATTGCTCCACTGGGCTATTGCCGTCAAAGGAGCTGACAAGAGCCTCACTCATTCCCTCAGCCAGTCTGTTCGAGAATTGCTCTATATTCCTATTTCTCCAGAGATAAAGTATAAAGCCAAAGTGTTTATTGATATGTTTGTAAACAAAATGGCAAAAGGGATTGGAGCCTTACTCCTCCTTCTATTTTATTTGATACTCCAATTCTCTATTAAGGAGATCAGCCTCATTGTCATCGTGTTCGTTTTGATCTGGATAGGCTTCAATTGGATGATCATCAAGGAGTATGTGGGTATCGTTAAAAAGAATCTACAGCTAAAGTGGCAGGATGCAGATAAACTGGTGAGCGAAAAAATCGACGTGGACATGACGAAATTGGTTTTCGATACGCTCCAGAGCCGAAACAGAAGTTCAGTCCTTTATGCCATGAATCTTTTCGACCTGATCAAAAGCGATAAGTTAAGTCCTGAGCTCAAAAAAATCATCTCCAGTAAATCCGGCGAGGTAAGAGCGAGTTCTATGGATTCCCTCTTCGATCTGGATGGAGAGGCCCTGCTTCCAGATATTGATGATTCTCTCGAAGAGGAAGATCTTAGCAGCCAAGTCAAAGAAATAATGTCTTTGGATGTCTATCAGGAATTGATGCGTGAACAGATCGAAAAAATCGTTCATGAGGAAGGCCAAGTAACTGAGATTTCGAAGATGGAAGCAGCAAAGGTGCTTGGAATGATGAAGCCAAGCCCGTCGCTCATCCCATCGCTGAGCAGACTCCTGAGGGAGAAATCACCTGAAGTGCTCAGATACGCCCTGGAGAGTGCCGGAAAATTGAGGAGAAGGGAGCTTGTCCCATTCATCGTTCCCCAGTTGAAAAAGCCTGCTTCCGAAAGGGTCGCTCATCAGGCTTTGGTGGATTATGGAACGAAGATTTTGGGGGCTTTAAGGGATTACATGGCAGATCGAGAAGAGGATATTAAGATACGTAAAGCCATCCCTTCTATCCTCTTCTCCATTGGCACGCAGAGATCTGCAGATCTGATGGCCAGGGAGTTAAAAAAGAGGGGAAGGGATATCGAGTCGGAGCTCATAGAAGCTTTGTACAGGTTGCGGACGAAAGAACCGGATATCCAATTCCACTCTCATGATATTGTGCCCGAGGTGTACATGCTCATTAAAAAGAGTTACTTGATATTGTTGGAAATTCATGATTTGATGTCCGACAAGAAAAGGGTGAATCTGGTTTCGGATTTGGAGAACAACCTGGCAAGATCCCTTAAACACACATTTGAACTGCTCTGTCTGATATATCCTCAGGAAGACATCCTCAAGGCCTATCAAAATATCAGTTCAGGCACAAAGAAAGCCATAGATTATTCTGTCGAGCTGCTGGATAATATTTTGAAACGAGAATTGAAGGAGTTCGTGATTCCACTGATTGACGATATTCCGTTTGAGGATAAAGTGAAAAGGTGTAGAAAATTGCTCAGAACTCTGGAAAAGGTCGAAAGCTCTTGAAATGCAGTATTTTTGTGCATATAATCAAAGAGAAAGAAGAAAATGCCAAGACTCTTCGTGTATCCGAAAAAGGGTGAACTGTTTCAGTACAACTTAAAAAATGAGAAAATATCTCTAGGCCGTTCAAGCGACAATGACATCCCTATCCAGGATCCATTCTGTTCGGGACATCATGCTTTCATCTATGCCTCGGATTCACGATACATGGTCCGTGATAACGGCAGCAAAAACGGAACTTTTCTCAACGGCAAGAGAGTCCACGGGGAAACCGAACTAAAAAAAGGGGATGAGATTCTTATCGGTTCTACACGAGTTGTTTTCGATAAAGAACTGTCCACGAATGTTGAGGTGACGGATGCCGGTCCCGATTCTGCCAATATCAACACCATCATGCACATCAAGGATGTCTTTAAAAAGCCTGATATCAGCACGACTATCAGGGCAGCTGCAAAAGATTTGGACATAGACAGGATAAAGACAGAACACAGGTCTTTCTCTGTTATAAGCGAAGTCAGCAAGGCTTTGGTTCTTCACATGCCCCTGCACGATCTCTTAGAACATATTATGGACCTCATAGGGGAAAATCTTCCCATGGATAGAGGAATTCTGATGCTAAAAGAAGGAAATCCCGCCCAGCTTATCCCTAAAGTCGTCCGGATCAACAATAAACGGCTGATGGACCAGAGAATACTCGTCAGCCAGAGTATTGTGAACATGGTCATGAACAAGCATTCCTCGATCCTGATCTCCGACGTGCAAGCAGATCCTAGATTGAAATCCAAAGACAGCATAATGAAATTGAATATCCATTCGGCCGTGTGCGTCCCCCTATGGAACAACAAAGAGATCATAGGCATCATTTACTCGGACCGGATTTCTCTGCTCAAACCGTATGCAGAGGAAGATTTGAGGCTACTTACCCTGTTGGCTAATCTGGCGGCAGTAAAAATCGAGAACATTAGAGCGACTGAGCTTTCCATTGAAAAGGAAAAAATGGAGAAAGAGCTTGCCTTGGCAGCCCAGATCCAAAGAGACTTCCTCCCTAAATTGACTCCTGATTTGGAAGGTTTTGATATTGTCGGAGATATGATCCCCTGTTCTCAGGTGGGGGGCGATTACTATGACTTCATCCATATTGGGCCTGACCGGATAGGAATTGTAATAGCCGATGTCTCGGGCAAAGGTGTTGGAGCCTCTCTCCATATGGCTTCCTTGAGAGCCTCTCTTCACTCAGAAGTTCACCCCAATTACAGCATGGGTAAAATGGCCGCAAAACTGAATAATTCAGTCCATCGAGACACCCAGATCAATACTTTCATCACTTTTTTCTTCTGTGAACTGAATCAAAAAACAGGAGAGTTGGAATTTGTCAATGCCGGTCATAATCCTCCTATTATCATCGATAAAAAGGGAAAGATTCAGAGATTGGGAAGCGTCGGGCTCTGTCTTGGTATGTTTCCTGATGTGGAATATCAGTCTCAACGAATTGTTATGAATCCTGACGATGTCATGGTCCTCTATACAGATGGCATAACCGAAAGCCGGAACAAGGATAACGAAGAATTTGAAGAAGAGAGGCTGATCAGATTCCTGAAAAAGCACACCAAATTACCGGCATCAGACCTTTTGGGAAAGGTTTATGGAGAGGTTGATTCTTTCACCACCGATGTCGAACAGATGGATGACATGACTCTGGTTATTGTGAAAAAAACGTTAGGCCCGAGAAAACACTAAAAAATCGGCTTAATCCTTTTGGTCTAAGGTTCGTTTTTTTCTTGCTTCTCTTCTTCTTTCTGAGCCTTCCAATCGTCCTTTTTCTGGGGGAAATCTTCGAGAAAGGCAGAGTCCACTATGAACAGATATTCAAATCGTTCATTTTTCACATAGGCTTTTTTTGTTTCTTCATCTTCCAAGCCTATGAGGATAAAAACTTCTGTGGTCTTATCTTCCTCCTCATCCACCCAAATTTTCACTTCGGCCTGAGGCGCTTCAAAACCATAGTCCTGTAACTTGAAGGGAGGATCTACGAATTCCTCTGCTTCTAGTCCTTCAATTTTTCTCAGGAAGGATTGAATTTTCTCCTTGTCTGCCTCTTCATCCTGGGCTTCTTCAAAATGCCAGTTGTCCTCTTCATCCTTTTCCAGACTCAACGATAAATCCCCCTTCCTGGCTTGAAGTTTGCTAACTTCCCAGGTATAAAATTCACTGACACTTTTATCTCTGAGTTCTTCGATTTTTTTTTCAAGGTCGGAGAGGATGGTGTCTTCTACTTGAATGATCTTTGAGGAGAGGGATGAGGTGGCATACACAATGTCTTCCTTTTTTCGAATAAAGAATGTCACCTGCTGGTTCTCGAGCGGGAATGAGATGGATACTTCATAATCAGGATTGTCCAGCCCAAAATTCTTGATTTCTTCATTCTTTTTGTCTTCGGATACAAATTCTTTTGCCTTCACGTTCGAGAGGGCATACAGGATGTCGTTGACACTGCTTTTTTTGGCCAGGGCGTGAATGGGTTTTTGGAAGAACCATTCCTCGTCCTCTTTTTTGGCTTCCCATTCGATTTCCTCTGACCTTAGTTCGATACCTCCAGCTTGATCAGATTCAAATTTGAATATATCCTTCTGCCGGAAATCAAAGACATTCTTCTCTAAAAGGCTCTTGAGAAGACTCGGAATCAACACCACCCTTGGTTCATCCTCTCTCTTGGCGAAAAAAGTCTTATCCAAAGGATTCTCCATCCCGATCAGAATTTTTAGAGGTTGTTCTTGGCCTTTATGATAAAGGCTCACTTCTGTCTCGGGGATGCCGTACTTCTCGAGTTCGGTGGATTCTTCTTCCACTACCCTTTCGATTCGAAGGTCGGAAAATTCATCTGCTAACCTGTTGACCTCATATTTATCGCCTTTAGCTTCTAAGGGTTCGGAAATCAACCAGTCTTCTCCAGTTCTTTCGAACCGGATGGTATCCTGGCCTTTTTTGAGGACGATCTTTTCCACATCTTCAGCGACGAGATCGACGAGTTTGTCTCCTGTATCCTCCTGGCCCTTGCCTCTAAACTCGAAAAAATACACCAAAGCCAAGAGCACCACGAATACGGCAAAAAGAATGAGTGTCGTTTTGAATTTCATAGGGATCTTCTCCTTATCCATATCGAGACTCCTGTGATGAGGACAGCGAGGGGAAGAATGATCAGTGAGACAAAGAAAATCATACGCCCTTGGGAAGGACTGAGCTGAATGGTTCTCGGAGAAGATGTTTTGGGCTGAATGGAGATGAGATCTTTCTCTTCGGTGAGCCAGTTGACTGTGTTGAGGAAAAAGTTGCCATTCCCGGAAAGGTAGTAGTATCTATTCGTGACGAAGTCGGAATCTCCGAATACAGCAATCCTGCCCTCCTCTCTGGATTGGTCCTCTTCTGGGGATTCCTCCTTTTTTTCTGTGGTATGTTCCGGCGTCGCCTCTGTCTCCTCTTCTGGCTTGCTTTCTACCTTCTCTTCCTTTTTGGATTCGATAGTGGCAACCGCAGCGAGAGAAACTGGTCCGCTTACATCCTTTTCTTTATCGAAGGTCACTTCTTGCTGATCCAGTTGTCTTTCAGACCAGGAGTTCGGGCTCGTCTTGGCTATGATTTCTACAGTCACCCCTTCTGGCTGTTCCTCCAGCGAATCCACAGATCTAGCGTAAGGGAAAAACGTCGCATAACGAAATTTATTGGTGATTACGTGAGACTCATACTCATTGACCACGGGCATGAAATAATCCCCGCCGAGAAGCCTGGATACGGTGTCGACGATCAAGTCTCTTTCGAGCTTTATTCCGAATTCTTCCAGGAAAGGCGTCAGACCCGGAGCTGTTTCTGGATCGGTCAGGACAAAAACTCTCCCCCCACCTTGGATGAAGTTTCGGATGGTATCCAACTCATTAGGAACCAGGTCTTTCTCCGGGCCTGGTATGACGAGAAGAGACAGGTCATCGGGAAAATTGTCTGAGAGTGCCAAGGAAAGCTTTTTCACCTCATAAGCCAACTTTTCCAATTCGTCCTTGACTATGGAGTATCCATTATCTCCGCTTTCCTCAATGCTCGACTCGCCATGCCCCTCTAGGAAGTAGATGACTTTTTTCCGCTCTCTGGAGATCTTGATGATGGCGTTGGTGATATCTTCCTCAGATGTCGATGTGATGCGGCTCTCCTTTTCACCGCTTTCAAAAATGGTCGTTCCATCCTCGGTGATCTCATATCGCTTGACCAAACCAGGATTTTTATCCGGGTCGATAAATTCAGACTTGATTTTGTTGGTATGGTAGGCATAGATCTCCATCAGGTTTTCCATGGTGGAGCGGCCGAAATTTCCCTCGCGGAAGAATAACTTGATCCTTACATCATTTTTCAGCCCTTTAAGGACAGTGACCGATTGATCTGAGAGGCTATGGAGTTTAGCCTCCGTAAAGTCGATTCTGTAGTGGTGTTTGGCGAGCAGGTAGTTCACGATAACCAAAATACCCAATACGAGCACGATCACGAGGAGTAAATTGCTGGAATAGATAAAGGATTTCCGTTTAAAACTCTGTTTAAGGAGAGCAAGATTCATGATGATGTAAAAGATTAAAGCCAAGATTCCGAGGGAAAAAAGAATGGCAGGTGCTGTCTTCCTGTAGGGCCAAATTCTGAAAGACACGAGAGCGAGGAATATAAGTGCTAAGGCGATATAATTCAGATTTTTCTTGATTTTTTCCATTTCTTACCTCCACCTTCTCGACTGTATGACAGAATGGGTGAGAAACAGCCCCAGGAAGATAAAACTCAGATAATACACCACGTCCGTGGTGTCCAAAATCCCCTTCGTCATGTCGTCAAAGTGTTGAAAAAAAGAGACATAATTCAGGACATCCTTCCAGATGCCTCCTGCTGAGTAGCCAGCCCAATTCAACACCCAAAAAAGGAGCAAGGCCCCAAAAGTCAGCACAGCGGATACGATTTGATTCTCGGTCAATGATGAGAAGAAAATGCCCACTGCCATAAACGCTGCTCCCATCAAAAATAATCCTAGATAGCCGATGAGGATCGGTTGCACTTCTGGATTGCCGTGTACAAAAGTAAATATGGATAGGATTCCTGTGAGCAAAAGCATGACCAGCAGAACGAACAGGGATGCAAAGTACTTCCCGAGTATAATTTGATTGATAGAGATGGGAGATGTGTAAAGAAGTTCATCTGTATTGATCTTTTTCTCTTCAGATAAGAGCCGCATAGTGAGGAGTGGAATCATCAGAAGCAAGATGATGCTGATGTTATGGAAAAGGGGAGAAAAGACCATCTGGTTGATGTTCATCTGCTGGAGGTAGTAGGGATTTCGTGCCATCTGCATAGATTGGGTGTTGAACCACCAGATGAGACTGTGGAAGAAAAATCCGACCAAAACGAGAAAAACGGTGATGGCCACATAGGCGATCGGAGATGTGAAGTAAGATTTTATTTCTTTCTTGCAAACTGCCCAGATATTTCTCATTGTTGACCACCTCCCGATATAACTTTGAGATAGAGGTCCTCGATGTTCATCGCGAGGGGCCTCATTTCGAGCAGCCCCCAATTTCTTTCTACGATATATCGTGTGAGGTCATCTCTCTTGTCTTTTCCTCTTGTCCATTCAATGTCGTATCCGTCATCCTTCAAGGTAACCCGTTCCACTCCAGGGATGTTTTGAAAATGTTCAACCTTGTCTTTGTCTCCATCCCGAAGCCTGATGAACACGCCGTCCTTGTCCTGTAATGAAGCGGCGATGTCTTCTAGTGAGCCGGAGGCCATGAGTTTTCCTTCGTTGATGATGACCACTCCGTCGCACGTCTGTGTAACTTCTGCCAAGATGTGGGTGGAAAGAATGATCGTGCGTTCACCTCTGAGAGATTTGATGAGCTGACGGATTTCGATGATTTGAGCCGGATCAAGACCTATGGTCGGTTCATCCAGTATGAGCACTTGAGGATTATGGATCAATGCCTGAGCGATACCCACCCTCTGTTTGAATCCTCGAGAAATATTTTTGATAAGCCTCCGCCTCACTTTTCCTAAAGAACTGATCTCTATTGCCCTCTCCACGGCTTCTTTCCTCTCCGAAGAAGGGATTTGCTTGATTTCAGATACGAAGGTGAGGAAAGACTGGACTGTCATCTCTGGGTAAAGAGGAACATTTTCAGGAAGATATCCCATGATCTTTTTGACGTGGTTAGGCTGTTCGAATACGTCGTATCCGGCCACAGATGCTTTTCCGTCAGTGGCGGGCAGGTATCCAGTGAGTATCCGCATGGTCGTGGTTTTCCCCGCAGCATTGGGTCCTAAAAGTCCCCATATGTGGCCTTTTTCGACTTTAAAGCTCAAATTTTGGACGGCCAACAAATCTCCGTATTTTTTAGTCAGATGCTCGACTTCAATCATTTTTTAAGCTCCTTTACCTTCTTTTAACTCAATTCATGGGAGTAGAGTTACATCCGCTCTGGGAGAGGAATGCCCATGAGGTGAAAAATACTTTTCAGAATTTCCCGGACATAGTAGATGGTCCAGATGCGGATACTTTTTATGTTTTTATCCTTCTCCGCCAGAATAGAATATTTGTGGTAGTAGGCGTTGAACTTCTGGCTGAGATTGAAAGCGAATTTAGCCAAATGAGAAAATTCCAAAGCCCGGATCGAATGCAGAATTTCTTCTTCGAATTGAGAGGCATAGAAGACAAGCTCCCAGAAATCAGAACGCTCATCTTGTGCTAAGTGATCAACAGAAAAGTCCTCCATCGGAGCTGAGATAAAGGCTTCCTCTTCGAAGTTTTCTCTTTCTCTGAGATTGCGAAAAATGCTGTTTATGCGAACCAAGGTGTACTGGAGATAGGGACCGGTTTCTCCTTCGAAACTTAGAGCTTCCTCGAAATCGAAAACGATGATCGAATTGCGTGCAAATTTGAGCATGAAGTAGCGGAGCGCTCCGCAGCCAATCTGCCGTGCTATCAGTGCCCTTTGTCCCTGAGAAATGGCTGGATTTCTCTTCTCGATTTCTTGGAGGGCTTTCTGTTCGAGCCTGTCCAGAAGGTCGTCGGCTTTCACACCAAGTCCCTTTCTCCCAGAAACTTCCAAGAAATTTTTCTCTTCATCTTCTTCGGAGATTTTTTGATCCATTTCTTTCAGACTCTTAGGGGAAAGTGCCACCATTTCGTAGGAGAAATGGATGGATTTTTTTGCCTGCTCATCATAGTTCAAGGATTTCAAGCCTTGAACGACTATTTTCTGGAGATAGGACTGTCGGGTATCTATAACATTATAGACCAAAGTCCCTTTGCCAAATTCAGGAGAAGAGGACTCAGGTGCAGCAGTTGTGATCCAGATGGTCTTTCCGTTTTCTTGTTCGAATGGTTCGTAGAAAAAATCCTTTTGAAGAAGTCCAAATTTCCACAATTGATAAGCGATATCCTTTCCAACATAGGTGACTGTTCCATCAGAGCGGACGATGATTTTTTCTCTCTCCTCTTCATCCTCGAGCCTCATCACCCAGCAGCCCTTGTTTAGCCCCTCATCCACCAAAAAAATGGATTTTTTTTCTCTCAAGAGTAGAAAAGCCTTTTCCCAGAATCTCAGTTCGAGGATACTGCTCTCACAAGGAAGGACATCATAACTCACACCGATTCGCTTCATGGTCTTCAGATGGGCTCTGAGGATTCGCCTAGAGATGTGGGCGGCAATTTCCGCCTCAGGAGCTTTTCCTTCCTCTATTTTTTTCAATATCTCTGATTTTCTTGCCTGTGCTTCTGGATGTTCCTCGAGATATGTGGATACGCGTGTATACAGGTCCCAGCAGTAATAATCGAACCTTCCTCTTATCTTTTGAATGTCCTTTAAGGTTTTTTTCTCCATATCCATGAAGCCGAATGTCACATCCACCACCTGGATGCCTGTATCGTCTACATAGTTTTGGATTTCGACATTTTCTCCCTTGTATTTCAAGCATCTTCCGAGAGTGTCCCCCAGGACAGCATTTCTCAAGTGGCCGATATGAGCGGCTTTGTTGGGATTGATGTTGGTGTGCTCGATAATTATCTTTTTCTCTTCCCGTTTTAAAGATACTTTTCCCAGAGAATCGATCTGACGGAGAAAAAATGATTTTTTATCTACAAAAAGATTGATGAATCCAGGACCGGCCACCTCAATTTTTTCGATATCATCAAGATCAGAAAGATAGGCACTGATCTCGGAGGCCAGTTCTCTCGGCTGCCTCTTCAGGTTTTTAGCCAGTTGAAAGGGAAAGGCGAGCGCAAAATCCCCCATTTTTGCGTGGGGCGTATAGCTTATTTCCAGCATGGATTCATCCAGCGTGTACTTGTGTTTGAGCAGATTCCGGATTTTTTCTTTGAGACTTGCCTTAAGTTTGAGCATAGTTAGCCAATAATTATAGCAAATTTGGTTTAAGGGGTCAGCCCCATAAATTATCTTGCATCGCAGATTATTATATGGTAGTAAATACTTTTTATAGAGGAGTGCGAATGAAAAGAACGCGCCTTTATCCCGAACATGAAAAATTGAGAGCCAAATTTGTGGAATTTTTTGGATGGGAGATGCCTGTAGAATATTCCAGCATTATCGATGAGCATTTAGCCGTTCGCCAAAAGGCCGGTCTTTTTGATGTCAGCCATATGGGAGAGATCATCGTATCTGGCCCGCAGTCCCTTGACTTTGTCCAGTATCTGACTCCTAACAACGCAGCCCGCTTAACCCCAGAAAAGGCACAGTATTCAGCGCTGACCACTTCGCAGGGAACATTTGTGGATGACCTTCTTGTCTACTGCCTGGATGAGAAGTCCTATCTCTTTGTTGTTAATGCCGCCAATACAGATAAGGATTATCAATGGATTCAAAGTCATAAAGAAGGATTTGACGTGCACATAGAGAACAGAAGCGACGATTATACCCAACTGGCTCTCCAAGGGCCTGAATCCTTAAAAATTCTTCAGCCATTGACTGAGATCGTTTTGGAAAGCCTGCAAAGTTTTGGAGTGAGCCGAGGGAGCATTGCAGGTGTCGAGGCTCTTGTTTCTCGGACAGGTTATACGGGGGAAGATGGCTTTGAGGTCTACACTCTTTCTAAAAATCCAGAGAGAATCTGGAACGCCATTATTGGAGAGGGAAAGGCTTTGGAGCTGCTTCCCGTTGGGCTTGGAGCTCGGGACACTTTGAGGTTGGAAGCGAGACTCATGCTCTATGGAAATGATATCGACGAAACCACGACAGTGTTGGAGGCAGATTTGGGGTGGCTTATCAAATTCAAGAAAGGAGATTTCCTGGGTCGGGATGCCCTTATCAGACAGAAAGAGGAGGGTGTCAATAGAAAAATCGTGGGTTTTGAATTGGTAGAAAGAGGGGTTGCGCGTCCTCATTATCCCGTATCCATCAGGGGTGAAAAAGTCTCAGAAGTAAGATCCGGATCATATTCCCCCTTCTTGGAGAAGAGCATTGGCCTGACATATCTTCCCCTCGAATACACTGAGGTCGGGACTGAACTGGAGATTGAAATTCGAGGCAAATATATCAAGGCTAAAGTCGTCCCAACACCTTTTTATAAAAGAGAAAGTTCTTGACAGATAGTCAGGATGGATAACAATAAGGAGGATTTTCATGTATCCTGATGATTTCCGCTACAGCAAAGACCATGAATGGCTGAAGGTTGAAGGAGACAAGGGGACCGTAGGAATCACGGAATTCGCCCAGAAACAGCTCGGAGATGTTGTTTATGTGGAATTGCCCCAGCCGGGAGCCGTATTGGAGTTTCATCAGTCGCTGGGTGTCATAGAATCGGTTAAAGCCGTATCCGATGTCTATTCACCCTTATCCGGCGAGGTGATTGAGATCAATGAAAAGCTGAATGAGTCACCTGAACTGGTGAATGAAGATCCCCACGGAAAAGGTTGGATCGTTCGCATTAAAATTAAAGACGAATCAGAAGTTGAAGAGTTAATGTCTGCTTCGGAATACGAGAAATTTCTAGAGGGACTGGAAGAATAGAGTCCTCGCCTATCTCAACAAAGGAAATTTAAAAAATGAGTTATACCTCTCTTAGTCAAAAGGATAAGAAGGAAATGCTGACTAAGATAGGCATTTCCTCTATCCAAAAGCTCTTTGACTCCATTCCAGAGAATTTGATCCTTAAAGAGGGATTGAATGTCCCTGACCATCTGGCTGAACCCGAGCTTGTTCGACATTTTGATGCCTTGGCTCGAAAGAACTCCTTCCACAAATTTTTGTCCTTCCTCGGGGCGGGCGCCTATCTCCATACTATTCCTTCCATTGTTGATTATTTGAGCAGTAGAGGAGAATTCATAAGCCCTTACACCCCTTATCAGCCTGAAGTCAGCCAGGGTACCCTGCAGATCATTTATGAATTCCAGACACTCATCTGTCAGCTTACAGGAATGGATAGTGCAAATGCCTCCCTTTACGATGGTGCCTCGGGAGCCGCAGAGGCTGTTTTGATGGCACATCGAATCAAATCAAAGCCAAAGGTGTTGGTGGCGCGAACGATTCATCCCCAGTATCGTGAAGTTATCGAAACCTACTCAAAGAATTTGGATGTCTCTCTGCAAGACATATCGTATTCCAAGAATGGAGAAATCGATCTTGAAGATTTGGAGAAAAAACTCGGGTATGAGACTTCAGCGGTTGTCGTGCAATCTCCGAATTTTTTCGGAGTCATCGAAAAGCTCAAAGAGGTTTCGGATCTAGCCCATAGAAATCAAGCCCTCTCCATTGCTGTGATTACCGAGCCAACATCGCTCGGAGTCCTGGAATCACCCGGTCAATTGGGTATGGATATCGTTACAGGAGAGGGGCAGTCCTTTGGTCTCCCCCTTAGTTTTGGTGGGCCCTATTTGGGTTTTATGGCCTGTAAAAAGGAATTCATACGTCAGGTTCCTGGAAGAATAGTCGGTGTGACAAAGGATACAGAAGGAGAGAGAGGATTCGTGTTAACCCTTTCCACGCGTGAACAGCACATTCGAAGGGAAAGAGCTACATCGAACATCTGTACAAATCAGGCTTGGTGTGCTCTCAGGGCAACTGTTTTTTTGGAAGCCCTGGGGAAAAAAGGAATGCAGGAGCTTGCCTGGCAAAACCTTCAGAAAGCGCACTATGCAATGGATCGCCTTACCCAATTGGAGGGGGTACATCTCAAGTTTGACGGTGCGATTTTCAATGAATTTGTACTCCAATTCGAAAAATCCTGGAAGGAGATTGATAAGTTTTTAAAAGATAAAGGAATCATAGGAGGCTTTGGTCTGGAGAGAGTATTTCCCGAACTGAAAAATTGTGCTCTTTTCTGCGTGACGGAAGTACACAGAAGAGAAGACATGGATAGGTTGGTTTCGGTATTGGAAGAGGCAGTCCAATGACAATCCTGCGTGAATCTTTGATATTTGAAGTCAGTGATCAGGGGAAGAGGGGATTTTTTTTGCCGAAGCTAGATGTACCTCCGAGAAAAGATCTCCTCAAGAATATCCCCCTGAGAGAGGAAATCCAAGATTTTCCTGAGGTCTCTGAAGTGGAAGTGGTCAGACATTTCACCCGACTTTCCCAGGCGAATTTCTGTATTGATTTGGGCTTTTATCCTCTCGGTTCCTGCACCATGAAATACAATCCAAAGATCAATGAGAAAGTCGCTTTGACCAAAGAATTCCTGTCTTCTCATCCTTATTCTTCTGAGGAGCTCGTTCAGGGAAATCTGGAAATTCTGAAAATCACAGAAGAGCTCTTGATGCGCATTACAGGAATGGATGCCTTTACTCTCCAACCTTCTGCGGGAGCCCAAGGTGAGTTGGTCGGCATGATGCTGATTCGTGCCTGTCTCGAAGAAAGAGGAAATCCAAGAAAGATTGTTCTGATTCCCGACTCTGCCCATGGAACCAATCCTTCCAGTGCCCACCTTTGTGGATATCATGTTCGAGAGATAAAGTCGAATGATAAGGGCACTGTCGATCTCAACGACCTGGAAAAGAATATGTCGGAGGATGTGGCAGCCTTGATGGTGACCAATCCCAACACCCTGGGTATTTTTGAATCCGATATAAAGGAGATTTCAGCGATTGTCCATTCCAAGGGCGGTTTTGTCTACATGGACGGAGCAAACATGAATGCCCTCATCGGAAAGAGCAGGCCTGGTGATATGGATGTGGATGTCATTCACCTCAATTTGCATAAAACATTCTCCACGCCCCATGGGGGGGGCGGACCTGGAGCCGGGCCCGTGGGAGTCAAGAAAGAATTGGAGCCTTACCTTCCGATCCCGATAATCCAGAAAAAAGAAAACCACTATCATCTCCTGTTTGATCGGCCTAAAAGTATCGGAAGAGCGAGAAGTTTTTATGGCAACTTTCTTGTTGTCGTCAAAGCTCTTGCCTATATATTATCTCTTGGGCCCGAGGGATTGAGGGAGATTGCAGAAATAGCTGTTCTGAATTCCAATTATATCCGCAAAAGCTTAGAAAATGAGTATCATTTGAAATATGAATCTCCAACCCTCCATGAATGTGTCTTTTCTGATAAACACCAGCGGCCCTACGGTGTACAAAACATCGACATCGCCAAGAGGTTGATTGACTATGGTGTGCATCCGCCAACCATGTCTTTCCCTCTCATTGTCCAAGGAGCTCTAATGGTTGAGCCGACTGAGACAGAGACCAAGAGGGACATTGACCGTTTTATTGATGCGATGAAGCAGATATCAAGAGAAGCAAAAGAAGATCCTGAAATCTTAAAATCCGCTCCCCATACTGCATACGTGAGGCGTCTGGATGAAACCACTGCCGCTCGAAGGCTCGATTTGCATTGGTCTCGAGAGAGTGACCCAGAGAAGGAGTGAAGATATCAGAAAAATGAGTATTCAAAGTCTCATCATGTCTCTCCAGATGTATTGGGCAGGTCAAGGCTGCTATCTGGCACAGCCCTACGATGTGGAGGTGGGAGCTGGAACCATGACCCCTGATACTTTCTTTCGCGTCTTGGATAAGAGACCTTGGAAAGTAGCTTATGTTCAGCCCTCCCGAAGACCAACTGATGGAAGATATGGCGAGAATCCTCACCGTGTGCAAAAGCATTTCCAATATCAAGTTATCATCAAGCCCGCACCTTTGGATATCCAAAATATCTATATTAACAGTCTGGTTTCTCTGGGAATTAACCTCCAAGAACATGATATTCGGTTTGATGAAGATGACTGGGAATCGCCTACCATCGGAGCCTGGGGTGTAGGTTGGCAGGTTCTTCTCGATGGTTTAGAGATAACCCAGTTCACATATTTCCAACAGGCTGGTGGGATTGATCTTTCTCCCGTGCCTGTGGAGATCACCTATGGGATAGAACGGCTGGAGATGTTTTTGGAGAGAAAGGATAATGTGTTTGACTTGCAGTGGTCAGATGATGTGACCTACGGTGATTTGAGAATCATGGAAGAAAGAGAATTTTCTGACTACAGTTTCAACCGGGCGGATGTAAGACTCCTCCGGAGCTCTTTCCAGAAGAATCTCAGAGAGGCACACCGTCTTGTGGATAAAGATGTGCTCCTCCCTGCATATGATATGTGTTTGAAGTGCTCTCATCTTTTCAATCTCTTGGATTCGAGGGGTGCCATAAGTGTGACCGAGAGGGTTAAGATGATTTCTCAGATCAGGGTCGAGGTCAATAAAATCGCTCAAAAGTATTGGTCTAAGGAGAACGAGGCTTGACGGAGTTTCTGTTAGAAATTTATACCGAAGAGATGCCTCCTTCACATGTGAAAGGAGCTCTTTTGCAGCTCCAAGATTATCTATCCGAAGAGCTGAATGCCAACAATTTGGTTGACCACAAAGACAGTTATGGGTCTATCCATACCTATGGAACCTGCCAGCGGTTGATCGTTCTTGGTGATTTTGTCGAGAAACAGATGGATAGAGAGGTGCAGGTCATCGGGCCTCCAAAAACTCTCGCCTTTACCGCTGATGGTTCTCCGAAACCGGCAGCATTGGGATTTGCTAAATCCCATGGAGTGTCCATCAGTGCTCTTGAGGTTATAAACACAAAAAAGGGGGATTATCTTGGGTTGAGAAAGGTAAAAAAAGGGAGACCAGCTCAGGAGATTTTTGAGCAGGTCTTGCCAAAAATCATCTCGAGGCTCACTTTTCCAAAGATGATGCGATGGGGAGTGAGCTCGTTCAGATTTTCCCGTCCCATAAAGAATATTATGTGCATCTTTGGAGGGGAACTGCTTTCTTTTTCGGTCGCAGGTGTTCATTCCACTCATTTTACATTTGGACACAAAATCCACAGTTCAAAGAAGTTCGAAGTCCATTCTTTTGCTGAATACAGAGAAAAATTGAAAAGAAACAAGGTTATAGTCGGACAGGAGGACCGTAAAAGAATGATCTCGAAACAAATAGAACGGAGACTTTCTCATTTACAAGCTGAGCTTTATCCAGATGATGAGCTTCTCGATAAGCTCATTTATAATGTGGAACACCCTTATGTCTTTCTGGGAGGATTTCCCCCAGAATATCTTAAATTGCCCCTCGAAGTTCTCAGCACAGCTATGCGAGAAGGTCAGAATCTATTCTCTGTTATGCGGGGAAAGAGACAGTTGCCCCATTTTTTAGGTGTGGCTGATGCCACCAAAGATTCCAAGCGGTTGATTCAGAAAGGAAACGAAAGAGTTCTCAAAGCACGATTAGAGGACGCAAGATTTTTCTGGGAGCAGGATCTTGAAACCAGCTTGAAAGAAAAAGCCGGAGGGTTAGATCGAGTCATTTATCAGGAGCATCTCGGTAGCTATCAAGATAAAGCCCAAAGATTGAAGAAAATAATTTCCTATTTATCGGATAGGCTGGAGACAAGCGAGGAAAAGAAAGCGGCTATCGAAGCCGCAGAATTATGCAAAGCGGATCTTATTACAGAAATGGTCAGGGAATTTCCCTCCCTCCAGGGAAAAATTGGAGGCCTTTACGCTAAGGAAGAAGGATTCCCATCCCAAGTCTGGAAAGCTATCTATGAACACTATAAGCCAACCAGCTTGGATGATTCTCCCCCTTCTTTAGTGACGGGATACATGCTTTCTCTAGTGGATAAATTAGATGCAATCGTGGGGGCGGTAGGAATGGGTGTCGAGGTGAGCGGTTCCAAAGATCCCTATGGTCTGCGCCGTAATGCCCAAGGCGTTTCAAAAATCATCCTGGAGAAGAAGCTAAGTTTATCTTTTCCCCGTCTTTTGGATAAAGTCATTAAAACTTACGGAGAGATTCTCGACAAGGATAAGAGTATTATCAAGACATATATTATGCGCTTCTTTGAGAATAGGCTCCAGTATATTTTTGAGAGTCAAGGATTTCGGTATGATCTGGTCAATGCATCACTCAGTCCGGGAATTGCAAATATTTATCACACCTACTTGCGATTGAAGGCTTTGGACAATTTAAAAGACAGCCCCCAATTTGAGCCTATGATTTTGATTGCTAAAAGGGTCAACAACATTCTCCGAAACCAAGCCAGATTCAAGGTCAATGAGGATTTTCTGTTGGAAAAACAAGAGAGAGAACTCTTTACCACATTCTCCATAATTAAGAATAATGTGCTCCCTTTGATTTCTAAGGGAGATTTTGCAAAAGCTCAAAGGATGATTTTCCGGATGAGAACTGCTTTAGATAATTTCTTTGATCATGTGCTCGTAATGTCCGATGATAAAAAGATGAGAAAGAACCGGCTGGCTCTTCTTCAGGAGATCAGCCAGCTTTTGGGCAAGATCGCAGATTATGCTCAGGTCGTTGTTGAAAAACAGGTTTAGCCGTCTGTCTCGAATTCATCGGTAGGCGATTGGGCTCTCTGTGATTGATCGCTGGGAGCAAATTTTTGCTCCAGGGCAATGATCTTAACGAGAGAACCGGGATAATTCTGTCCCTTCTTTTCACCATAGGGATGAAACTGAACTCCTATCTGCTTTTTATAGTTTCCCTCTTCAGTGGGAGAGGTCCACTTTATCTGTCCTTGAAGCTCCAACGGGATCCTCTCTCCTGGAATAGATACTACTAATGTTACTTGGGTGTTGATTTTGAGTTCTTCTCTAGAGAGGAACCTGAGCCCACCGCGACTTATATCTAAGACGGGACAAAATTCTTCGTTGAATGATGGTTTGCCAAGGAGAGGTTTCTTCAGCCAATAATTCACCGATGCACCAGGTATAACAAATCTAATACAAGTTCTTCTTTCGATGCCTGCGTACTCCATCAGATCTCCTCCTGTGCTACTTTTATGTTATGAGTTTTTGGCACCTTAAGCATATATTAATTAAGGAAAAAATGTCAAACAACCTTTCATTAATTGAGTCGTTGAAGGGGAGAAGTTCTTGATTTTCGTTTTGTGTTTCAGGATGCTCAGCCTGCTTAGCGGAGTGTGCCCTCGTAATGGGCAGTCAGTTGACGTTTTCTTACATCTTCTGGCGTATAAGATGGCAGCAGTACTGGGGATATTCGATCGGTTTTTATCCTTGCCTTCTTCAAAGCTTGTTCGTATTCACTAATATGTCTTAGAGACAGTTTCCCGAGCTTTGCAGACTTACTGTGTTGTGCAGCATAGAGCCCGGCTCTTCGTCCAAAGACATTGTAGTCCAGAACAGAATTACCCATCAGTCGGTTGCGGCCATGCACGCCGCCTGATGCCTCTCCTGCTACATAGAGGCCAGGGATATTCGTCTCGCATTTTGTATTGATTTCGATTCCCCCGTTCTGGTAGTGGAGCGATGGATATACAAGCATGGGTTCCTCTGTTATATCTATGCCGTATCGGATAAACTGCCGGTGCATGGCTGGGAATTGTTTGTTGATGTAGCCATCGCCCTGCAGCATCTCAATCAGTGGGGAGTCGAGCCAAACGCCAACTCGTCCGCTGGGAGTTTCGATCCCGTTTTTCCGCTCAACACACTCTCTGATGAAGGCAGAGCTTTCCACATCCCTGGGTTCTCTAGGGAAGACAAAAAGCTCCCCGAATTTATTGAGAGGCTGCCCTCCGGCTCCTCGAATTTTCTCTGTAATCAGAAAACCTGCGATCTGCTCAGGGAATACCGACCCAGTAGGGTGATACTGAACAGAATCCATGTACAAAAGTTTCGCGCCAGCTCTGTATGCCATAACCAGACCATCTCCGGTAGCGCCATAATGATTGGTGGTATCAAACGATCTGATGTGGAGGCGTCCGTATCCTCCGGTGGCAATGATTGTCGCTTTAGCTTTTACTGTAAAGTATTCCTCAGTCTCCAGATTGTAGAGGATTCCACCAGCACATTGACCTTTACCGTCCATGATTAGCTCTACGACGGGCATGAATTCAAGCACAGTGATCTTGTCAGGATGGTTTCTTACCTCATCCATCAATGTTCTCAGGATGATGGCGCCTGTATAGTCACGGCAGGAATGCATTCTTTTCCTGGATGTTCCTCCCCCATGGAGGACCTGCATCGAACCATCCTCATTTTTATCCCAGACAACTCCCAGCTCCTCGAGCCATTTGACGACATCAGGCCCGTCCTCGGTGAGAGCACGAACGAGCTCAGGCCTGTTGTCAAAATGACCGCCGCCCATGGCATCTAGATAGTGACGAGTTGGCGGGTCCTGGGGAGTCACTGCTGCCTGCATCCCTCCTTGGGACATCATAGAATTGGCATCTCCCAGGCGTAGTTTAGTCGAGATGATCGACTTAGTTCCTTTCTGCATAGCAATGATAGCAGCCGCTGTGCCTCCACCGCCTCCACCTATGATCAGGAGGTCTGTTTCATAATCAGGAACCGAGAGATCAAAAACGTCCGGTGAAATCCTGGAATGGGATTCTAAAATATCCGCGACTTCAGTGGTAATCAGCTCCCCTTTGTTGGGACCGATCCTGATTTTTCGTCTCGATTCTGGTTTATAATCCGGATGAAACTTGACAAGCACTTCTTCCCTTTCTTCGGCGCTCATGGGAGGGAAAACTGGCTTGCCTGATTTGGCGAGTTCGAATCTTTTATTCCGAGATTGGGCAACTTTGTCGAGTGAAGGTTTCATATATTCTGGATACATCGGAAGCTCCTCAAAAAATTTTAGGATTCAAGGTCTCTCTCGTAATATTTCTTTTTCAATTTATCCTTCTTCATGGTCATCAACTCCTTGTATTCTTTGTCGAATTTATGAGATTTGACCTCTTTGAGTCTTTTGCTCAGCTCTGGGCTTTCTTGAGATAAATATTTTCCATACAATCTTTTAGCTAAAAGGCCGACATTGTACTGGACGATTTCGGCTGGACATCGAATGGCACACATCCCACAGCAGATACAGTCGAATGAAAGGTCCATAACTTGCTCGATATCTCCGCGCTTTGCAGCCTGGATATAATCCATGACTTCCAAGTCTTGAGGACAGGCCTTGGTGCAGGTGTTACAAGCCACGCACCGGAAAACCTCAGGATAAAGCTTTTGAATGGTGGCTACATTCGCCTCCAATTTATCGAGGTCATAAATGGCTTTCTGCCCAGGTATCGCCGGTAGTTGGCTCAGCCACATCCCTTCCTCTACCAGCGTTGTACAGGCCAGTCCTGTATAGATTTTATAATCCCCTGGAAGGCGGTAGACTGTGGCGCAGGCTCCACAGAATCCCTCGCGGCAACCTGCCCCTCTTTTTATCAAATACCCTGCATATTCGATGGCGCCCATTATGGTTGCGTCTGCAGGTACCTTATGAGCTTTGCCCATGATGAATACTGTTATGGTGTCCTTCTTGGGTGTTTCTTTTTTTGCCTTTGCTTTCGCCTTTGGCTTGGATTGTCTGGCGGGCTTCTTTTTTGCTGCTTTCTTTGTTGCCATTCAGATATCTCCTTTTTAATATTCTTGGGGCAGATTCTTGAGATCGGCCCAGGAGTAGACAGGGCCATCCTTGCACACGTAATGTAAACCTATGTTGCATCTTCCACACTTGCCGATGCCGCATTTCATCTTATTCTCCACAGTGGTGAAGATTTGTTCATCTTTGAAACCTAGGGCTTGGAGGTTTTGAATCACGAATTTGATCATGATGGGAGGACCGCATGTGATGGTTATGGCGTTCTTTGGCGAAGGTTTTTTGTCCAAAATGTTCAGAGGAACAAAACCGACATACTCTTTCCAGTCAGGTTCCTCCACATCGATGGAAAGGTGGACAGTCATCTGTTCCTTTATTTCTTCCAGTTCTTCTTTGTACACGATATCGTTGGAGGTCCTTGCCCCGTAGAACAGAGAGAGATTTCCGTATTCCTTTTTCTTGTCGAGGGTGGTTTTGAGCACGGACCAGATAGGGGCGAGCCCGATTCCTCCTCCTATGAAGACCAGATTCTTCCCCCTCCATTTCTCTATAGGAAAGCTATTTCCATAGGGCCCTCTAATTCCGATAATGTCACCGACCTGTTTTTCATGGAGAGCTGATGTTACACGGCCCATCTTCAAGATGCTGAACTGGAGATAATCCTTTACAAGTGGGGAGGAGGAAATAGAGATCATCGATTCTCCCTTTCCAAACACGGACAGCATCGCACACTGTCCACAGCGATATGAAAAACCGTTTTCCTGGAGAAATTGGGTGTGAAATGTTTTTACGGGCCTAGCGCCGCTGACTTCTTCCTTGATATGGATTATTTTGGCAAGCTTTGGAATATATGTATTATGCTCCATAATCTCTCACCTTATCCAGAACTTCTATGATATCAATCCCTACCGGACACTTGGATATGCATCTTCCGCATCCTGTGCATTGATAGTTCTTGTAGTTTTCGACAAAATATTGAAACTTATGCATGATGCGCTGCCGGAGCCTCGAAGCTTTATCAGGCCTGGGATTGTGTCCGGAGGAGTGCATCGTAAAATCTGGAAATTGACAGGTATCCCAAGTTCGAATCCTTTTGCCTTTGGGAGGGGAAGAGGCATAGATCTCATCGTTGATGTCGAAACAATGACAAGTGGGGCACATATAGGTGCAGATCCCGCAGCGCAAGCAACTCATGGCTTCATCATCCCAGAACGGAGAATCCCACATCCCCTGAAGCTTGGGAGGGATTTTTTTCAAATCTTTGATGTGTCTTTTGACTTGTTTTTCTGCATCCGCATGAATTTTCTCTTTCTTTTTCTTATCTTCGGCTTTTGGCTGTGTAAAAAGGCCCTTGCCAAGATTCAGGATTTCCTCTCCCTTTTTGCTCAAGGATTCTGTGTAGTACCTGTCTCCTAAATCTGTCATTAGGATATCCAGTCCCTCCTTGGAATGTGGAGAACCTTCTACCGAGAGACAGAAGCAATTCGGGGAGGGGGGAGGGCTGCAGGCTAATCCTACCAAGACTGTTTGTTTTCTTCGTTTCCAGTAGTAAATATCCTCGAAGTCACCTCCAAACACTTTATCCATTAAGGTTACGGCTTTAGCGTCACAGGGTCTGACCCCAAAGACAATCGTTGGCTCGTCCTTGGGCAGGACTTCATTAATTTCAGGGACACTTTCGTTCGTCTGCTCGAACTCTAGAAAGATCTCTCTCTGGGGAAAGATGATTGCCTTGGCCGAAAGGGCCGTAGTGAGAAAATCCAGGTCTATTCCCTCCGGCTTATCGATGTCTTTATAGATCCAGATACCATTGTCCCTTGAGGGAGCGTATATTCTGTAGGGTTGAAGCTTCTTTACCCATTGGGGAAAGGCCTTTTTAGAGAGTATCTTGTCCATTGTCTCACCTGATAAAATCTTCTGGGTCTTCGTCTTTAAAACTGGAAACAAGAGATGGCTCGTCTGGATCGAATCCAGCATCATACCCAAAAAGCTCTTTGGCTTCTTTTTCCAATTTTTTGTTCAAAAAGCGGAGAGGAATATCCAGGGGACACACTCTCTCGCACTCTCCACAATCGATGCAACGTCCAGCCAGATGCATAGCCCTTACCATATGATAAACGAAATTCTCTGAAGAGATTGGAGACTTCTCGATCCATTTGATCTTGCCAGCCTTCTCCTCTGCAGAAGTATCTGCAGTCACAGCAAAATTTATTGTGTCCACGACACATTCATCGCAATAGCACATAGGACAAGCAGAGCGGCACGCATAGCAGCGGATGCATTTAGAAAGCTGTTCTTTCCAGAATGCCCATCTCTCTCTTTCAGATAAGGATTCCAGCTTATCCAGCGATTTGAAGGGATCATCGACTTTTTTTCTCGCTTTATTACCGAACAAGGTATCATAAATGACAGGGTAGTTCGCTCGACATTCCAGGCATCTCTCCGCTAATATCTCCTCACCAGAGACTTTGACTTTGCCTTCTTTGGTGGAGATAACAAACTCTCCTTTCTCATCCTGTGTGATAGTCTCAGCTGTTTTTCCTTTGAGTTTCTTGGCCAGCTTTTTCTCGTCGATGACTCCGCCGTTTTCGCAGGAGACTCCTAGAATGTAAACATCCTCTCGATTGATAAATTTTTCTTGAAGAAGAACGACGATAGCTCGGCTGTCACATCCTTTCACGACAACCCCCACAGGTCTTTCGTCAGGCTTTTTCTCTCTATGTTTTCTTCTTTTTTCATCCACGAGAAATTTGACTAGGTTGTGTATACATGTTGGGTTCCATATCAACTGATCCACATCTTTAGATTCTTTGATAAATGCAGGTGTCGGCATCATGCCGTTTTGGCTTTTGGTATAACCGATGATGTATTTTACTTTTTCCTCTTTGAGTATCCGTTTGGCTTCATTGCGGAGATCTTCGACGTTAACCATTATTGATTTCTCCTCAATTTTCTTTGAGGTCCGAGTGGTTTGAGCTCCTTGACAAAGTCACCGATGATTTGAGTGTACTTGGTTCCCTCTGCGGCAGAAACCCATGACATTTGGAACCGTTGGGGCTCGAGGCCGATAAATTCCAGGAGTTTTTTCACCAGGGCTATTCTTCTTCGGGCATAATAGTTACCCTTTATGTAGTGGCAATCTCCTGGATGGCAACCTGAAACAAGGACACCATCTGCGCCCTTATTAAAAGCATCCATGATATAAAGGGGCGAAACGCTTCCCGAGCACATTACAGTGATCGGAAGCACATTGGGGGGGTATTGCATCCGGGAAACGCCGGCTAAGTCGCTTCCTGCAGATGAACACCATTTGCAGAGGAAAGCCACTATTCTTGGTTCGAATTCTTCTGCCATTATCAGCCTCCGAGGCATGCTTGTATCATTTCATGAACTTGGGAAGGAGTGATGTTTTTAACATTGATAGCTGCTCTCAAGCAAGTGGCAGAGCATGTGCCGCACCCCTCACACAAGACTTCGTTGACTTCGACTTTTCCGTCTTTCAGAGAAAGTGCATCGTAGGGACATACATGGACACACATCCCGCATCCCGTGCAAAGGTTGAGGTTGACCTTGGCTACAGTAGGCGCATGGTAGAGCCTGTCCTGGGATAAAATAGATATCGCCTTGGCAGCAGCTCCACTGGCTTGGGCCACAGCTTCAGGGATATCTTTGGGTGCTTGGGCAGCTCCAGCCAGGAACATTCCGGATGTAACGCTTTCCACAGGCCTGAGCTTAGGATGGGCTTCTGCGAGAAATCCGTCTTTGTCCGTAGCAATTTTCAGTTTTTTTGCAAGCTCTGCAGCTCCCTGAGAAGGACGCATGGCTGTAGCCAGGACAACCATGTCTGCATCTATCTCAATATCCTTTCCACTGAGTGTGTCGACTCCCCAGACTTTGATCTTGCCTTTTTCTTCGAAAATTTTCGAAACTTTCCCTCTCAAATACATCACTCCGTCTTCTTCCACGGCTCTCTGGACAAATTCCTCGTAGCCTTTTCCGCCTGAACGTATATCTATGTAAAAAATGTAAGCCTGGCCATCATGAACGTGGTGTTTGTACAGCATGGCATGCTTTGCCGTGTACATGCAGCAGATTTTTGAGCAGTAGGCGCAGTGAAGCTCTGGATCCCGGGAGCCTGCACACTGGATAAAGACCACTTCTTTGGGCTCCTTATGATCGGAGGGCCTGAGTATTTTTCCCTGCGTAGGCCCAGATGCCGAACAGAGCCTTTCGAACTGAAGGCCGTCAAGGACATCCGGGTATTTGCCGTATCCGTATTCAGAAAGCATCTCCTTTTCATACAGGTCATAACCAGTGGCTACGATGATAGCTCCAACTTCTTCTTCGACGATCTCGGGCTTCATATCATAATCGATGGCCTCGGGTTCGCATACATCGGCACATTTACCGCAAGCTATCGGCAGCAGACCCGGGCAGCCTCTTATGTCAAGAGTGTATGTGGCTGGTATGGCCTGGGGAAAGGGGATGTAGATGGCCTTACGTCCAGTTAAGCCCAGATCAAACTCGTTGGACATGACAACAGGACAGACTTTTGTGCATTCGTCGCATAAAGTGCACTTATCCGGGTCGACATAAGTGGGTTTTTTAAGGATTTTTACTTTGAAGTTACCGACATAACCTGATATTTCTTGGACTTCACTGTAGGTCATCAGCTTAATCTTGGGATGTTTGGAAACCTCCACCATCTTTGGAGTCAATATGCACTGGGAGCAGTCGAGTGTCGGAAAGGTTTCCGAAAGCTGGATCATATGACCGCCGATGGATGGATTTCTCTCCACCAGAACGACTTCGTAGCCGCTGTTAGCAATGTCCAAGGCAGCTTGAATTCCAGCGATTCCGCCTCCGATAACCAAGGCTCTGCGAGTCACAGGGATACTGATAGGCTCCAGGGATTCGTTTTGACGGACTTTTTCCACTGCACTTTTTGTGATTTTTGTGGCTTTATCCGTTGCTTTATCCATGTCTTTATGAACCCAACTGCACTGCTCCCGGATATTGGCGATCTCGCATTGGAAATTATTGATTCCGGCTGCGTTAGCTGCGTTTCGGAAGGTGGTTTCATGAAGAGTAGGGGAACAGCAGGCTACAACAACGTTATCTAGTTTCTTTTGCTTGATGGCATCTATGATAAGGTTTTGGCCGGGGTCAGAGCACATGTACACGTAGTCCTCAGAGTGATCGACTCCAGAGTGTTTAGAAAGCGTGTCAGCGACTTTTTTGACATCGACGGTTCCCGCAATATTTATGCCGCAGTGGCAAATAAAGACTCCGGTCTTTTTTTTCATTTTATTCCTCTAAAAAACAATGTTTTCATCCTGATTTAAGATTTGAACCATTCATCAAATCATCAAACTGAGGCCAGATGATAGGCTTCACTTTTTGGCCTTTGTCCTTTTTTTCTTGGCCTCGATTCCGTTCTTTGTTTTTTTGGCAGGCTCAGAAGTTTTTAATACCTCTATCCCGTATTCATAACCTCTGTCGAAAGCTTTTATGTTGAGATCGAGGAACCTTCCGGGGACCAATCCCGGCAGCGCTTTTTTCATGGCTTCAGGAGAAACGATTTTTGTTACTGCCGTGAAGAATCCCAGCATTACAAGGTTAGCAATGATACGGTTACCCAGCTCTTCAGCGAAGCGAGTGGAGGGAATAGCGAAGAGCTTGATCTTTCCTCGAATCGCTCTGGGTTTGACTAAGTCCGTATCGATGATCAAGACTCCATCCTCTCGCAACTCAGGTTCGTATTTGTCGTAAGCTTCCTGGGACATCGAGACAAGTATCTCGGGCTTTGAGATGTAGGGGTAGAGGACCCTGTCATCAGAGACAACGAGCTGGGAACTGCAGGCGCTTCCCCGCGCTTCAGGTCCGAAACTTTGGGTCATGGTGGCATGTTTGTTATCAAAGAGGGAGAGAGCTTTTCCGCAGATGAGACCGCAACGAATGATTCCTTGTCCGCCGAATCCTGAAAATCTTATTTCCGCCATCGTCTATTCTCCGTATCTGACATATTTATCGCCAAAAATTTTGGTCATATGCTGATTCATGGCGTCCAAAAAAGTTGGCTTTTCTTTGTCCACAAATTTGCCGACAATGAGTTTGCCTTGGTAACTGATATCCAGAGTTCTTGTATCTGCCCCATGCTGAATTTCTGATTTGTCATAATAATATCTCAACAGGTTTAATCCATCACCCAATCGATTCCTTCGTGCGTAGAGGGTGACGCAGGGCGTGATGACTTCGATAAAGGAGAAACCAGGCTTGGCAAGGGCTTCCTGTATCGATTTGGTTACTCTCCGCAGGTGAAGGGCTGTCCATCGTGCAACATAGGTAGCACCAGCAGCTTCGGCCAAATAAGGAAGGCTGAAGGGGAACTCAAAATTTCCATAAGGGGCTGTGGAAGCGTTGGCATCGATCGGGGTTGTTGCGGCAACTTGTCCGCCTGTCATAGCGTAGTTAAAGTTGTTAACACAGATGATCAGGATATCCATGTTGCGTCTTGCTGCGTGAATGAAATGATTTCCGCCAATTCCCACAATATCTCCGTCTCCGCTGAACACAATGACCTTGAGCTCTGGATTTGCCAATTTCAATCCAGTGGCAAAGGGAACGGCTCGACCGTGTGTGGTGTGAAAAGAGTCCAGCTTGACATAACCTGCCACTCTGCCTGTGCATCCAATTCCAGAAACGACTGAAACCTTATCCAGATCGAGTTTGCTCTTCTTAAGAGCCTCAGCAAAAGATGTGACGACGGTTCCGATTCCACAACCTGGACACCAGATGTGTGGTATCCTGTCCATTCTCAGAAAACCTTCCATCGGGTTTGTTGCTTCGAGGCGATCTTCCTTCTTCATTTTACTGCCTCCTTGATGACCTTTAAGATATCGTAGGGATCATGTACCCATCCTCCCATATGAGGAACATGAAAAGTTGGAGCTTTTCCTGCCGCGCATCGCTCCACTTCCAGCACTACCTGTCCATAGTTTATTTCAGGGACGACAAAAGCTTTGATCTTTTTGGCGAGTTGCTTGATTCGCTTTTCAGGAAAAGGCCAAACTGTTTTTAGTCTCAATGTCCCCACCTTTATGCCCGCTTCTCGCGCGAGCCGTACTGCACGGATAGCCACTCTGGACGTTATTCCATATGAGATGACAATGACCTCGGCTGTGTCTATTTCTTCCTCTTCGATCATGATGATTTTATCGGCGTTGTTCTTGATTTTATCCGAAAGACGCGGGACAGTCTGACTTTGACATTCCGCATTGATAACCGGGTATCCACGTTCGTCATGGGTCAGCCCGGTAGTGTGAAAAAGATAGCCGTCGCCAGCCTTGACCATGAAGGGAATTCCATCTTTATCAGCCTTGTAAGGCAGATATTTTTCCTTGGGGCCTTCGTACCACTTCCTCTCCACGATCTCTATTTCCTCAGCCGGGGGAATGACAACTTTCTCATGCATGTGTCCCACGCACTCATCAGTCATCACAAACACGGGAACTCGGTAGATCTCAGAGAGATTAAAGGCTTCGATGGTCAGATCAAAGCATTCTTGAGGAGAATCAGGGGAGAGGGCGATAATCTCATAATCGCCGTGAGATCCCCACCTGGCCTGCATCATATCTTGTTGACCGGTCAATGTTGGAAGTCCTGTGGAAGGACCTCCACGCTGTACATTGGCGATAACAAGGGGGGTTTCCATCATACAGGCTAGTCCTATGTTTTCCATCATCAGAGAAAAGCCTGGCCCGGATGTCACAGTCATGGGTTTTTTCCCTCCCCAAGAGGCTCCAATCATTGCAGCGATGGAACCCAGCTCGTCTTCCATCTGGATAAAGATGCCTCCGACAGAGGGGATCCTTTCAGCGAATCTTTCTGCTGTTTCAGTGGAAGGTGTGATCGGATAACCTGCAAAGAACCGACATCCTGCAGCGAGTCCTCCTTCAGCAATTGCAAAGTCTCCATCGAGATAATGGGATCCAGTTAAAACTCCCTTAGGATCTGCTTTCACCTTTTTCACCTTCTTCCTCCTCTTCTTTGATGGTAACAAATATGGCAAATTCTGGGCATATGGTCTCGCAGAGTTGACAATACACACAGGCATTCTCGTCCTTTATGAATGGAGGGTGATACCCTTTGATGTTGAACTCCTCGGATAATTCGAGGACGTCCTTAGGACAGTACTCCACGCAGAATCCACATCCCTTGCATCTATCTTTTTCGATATGAATCTTGCCCTTTATAGGTTTTAAATCGCCGAAATAAACCATTTGTCCCTCAGATTAATCCTTTTTCCCGTAACAAAGGCTTGGGATCTATAAAATTAAGGTCAAACCTTAGAGTCTCCTTAGGACAACCGAGGGCTATCGCCAAAGGTTGTGTGAAATACAGAACGGGAATGTTTTTAAATTCCGGAAAGAGTTCGATGGCTTTTTTCTGTCTTTGGTCCAGGTTGAACGCACAAAGAGGACAGCTCACAACCACTAATTCAGCTCCTTGATTCTGAGCAGAAGAGAGTATTTGGAAGGTTCTCTCAGCGACGATTTCTGGTCTGTCGACAGTCTGATAGGCGCCACAGCACTCTGTCTTGAAAGGAAAATCCACAGGATCAGCGCCCAAAATTGTTATTAGATCTTCGAGTATGGTTGGATTTTCCACGTCGTCGAAGCCTATTTCTTTGGGACGAACCAGAAGACATCCGTAATAGCTGGCGATCTTGAGTTTTTTTAGAGGCTTGACGATCTTTTCTGCGAGGCTTTCGAATGTTATTTCACTCTTCAGAAACTCTAAAAGGTGATAGACCTGAACATCTCCCTCGTATTTGATATCCTCTCTGTCCATGAAGTTGTTTAATACCTCCAGACTATCCGGATCTGATTTCACGCGCTCATTGGCTCTTTTAAGGGTGTTGTAACACATTGCACAGAGGGTCATGACCTTATCATAGTGGGCTTCTTTGGCCCGGATAAGGTTGCGTATGGGAGCCACCTGGTGGATCAAATCATCGGTGGTCAGAGAAAAGACTGTGCCACAGCAGTTCCACCGGTCGAGTTCATCGAGTTCTACACCGATGGTTTTTAGGGAGCATATCGTTGAATCTTCAAAATTCTTTGCATGATTTTTCAGAGTACAACCAGGATAATAGCATATTTTCATTATAATTCCCTAAATTATTAGAATGATTGGATTTATCGACCATTGGAGATGCTTATGATGTGTATTTCCTCATACAGCTGATAAGGGCGATGGGAGGAATATCCTCTTTCTCCTCGTCAGATAATTTTTCTATCTTGAGATGGTCTTCCCTTTTGCGAAGTAAGATCTGTCTGAGAGCCTCTATGACCTCGGCGATATTGATGCCTTTAGGGCAGCGGGAGTTGCAAGTCATGCAGGACGCACAGATCCAGATTGCCCTTGAGGCTAGGAGTTCATCCTTTAGTCCAAGCTGGGCAAAGCGGATGATCTGGTTGGGGAGGATATCCATATCGGAGACTGCAGGGCATCCTGCTGAACACTTGCCACATTGATAGCAGGCAAGTAGATTTTGTCCGCTGAGCTCTTGGACCTTATCAACAAAGGAATCTCTAATTTTTTTTCGAGAAATATTAATACGCATTTGGGTTGCTCTTATAACGCAGATGTTCTTTTTACTTTATAGTTTTATTTATAAAATAGAAAGAAAAATAACTCTACAGTAAAGCACAATTGATAGGGGCTGTCAAGGTTATTTCGAAAAAACGTCCTCATAAAAGCCGATATCTGATTTCTATTTGAAAGGTCGGTAATTTTTTAAAAAGGAACAAAAAATGGAATTTAGAAATCTAGCTGTGAGTTATAAAGATTGTAAAAAAGCGGAAAAATCTAACTAGGAGTTAGATTATAATCTATCTCACTTTCTGTCCCCAGAGCAGAAAGAGAAGGCAGAAAGAATTAAGGAGAAAGATGTATTTTACCAGTAGAGGAAGACCGAAAAGAGGTATCAGGAGGGATGAGGCAACCAGAGCCCCAAGAAATGATCCTAGTAGGTCCAACCCATAGCCGAGGCCAAAATTTTTCTTCTGCTCAAGATACAAATGGTTTGATACGATGAACATATCTCCTCCAAGATATCCTAAGAGAAGAAAAAACAGGAAAAAGAAAAACTCCGATGGATGAGCTTCCAGAAACAGGATAAGTACAAAAAGCAAAAGTATGAAACCTGACTGGATGAGGAGCAAATGGAAGTAGGCTTTTGTTTTTCTCCTTTTTCCCCGGAGAGCTCCGATAAATAGCCCGATCATAAAACAGGAAAACAAGAGTGCAACTTTTTTGTAGAGATATCCATAGAACGTCTGAAAGGCGATGAGAACCACTATTTCAATGGTGAGAGTGGTTAATCCCATAACTGCGAGTGGGACGAGATAAAAAGGTGTTTTTTTACGCCTTAAGCCAAAAAAAATGAGGATCAGGACAAAGACTATCAAGGGCAAATCGAACAGCCAGAAACGGCTGATTCTTGAAAATAGGTGAAAAAAGACTGTTTCAAGGCTCTGAAATTGAGTACTCCAGAGTACCGAGTTAAAAAAGTAACTGATAGGGACAAGGTCCTGATTGATCGTCTTGGCACCAGTGAACACTTTATCTTTTAAAAGATTGATCCTGAAGGGGCTGAGCCGAGAAAAGAGGGAATGTTCGCTCACATAGGTATTTTTTAAATCTAATCGGTCTATCTCCTGGCTGAGTCTTTGATGATCAAGAATTAATTGACCTGTACTGGCAAGAAAAATGTTGGAATCACCTGGTACGATTTCAACAACCGGGAATTCTTCCTTGAGAGTGAAATAGAGAGATGCCAGATAATTCTGTAACTCTGGGCTGATATAGTTCTCAGCCGAGGAAACACGGAATGAAAAAATCCCTCTTGGTGACAGCCTATTCTTGACCATCTGGAAAAATTCCTTGGTGTAAAAGCGATTTATCTGCGCGGTAGATGGATCGGGCAGATTAAGAATGATGATATCGTAAGTGTTGCTCGTATTTCTTAGAAAAGCTCTTCCATCTTGGAAAAAAAGGTATACTCTTTTATCGTTGAAACTCTGCCTTTCTTGTTCCGGAAGATACTGCAGCGTTAGACGAATGATTTCAGGATCAAGTTCCACATAATCCACCCGAATCACAGGATATTTCAAGACCTGCTGCAGGCTTCCGCCTGCACCTCCGCCGATCAAAAGAACAGATTTTGCCGCTGATTTTTGGAGCAATGCAAAATGAATGGATTCTTCCGAGGAGGCGAGATCTGGATGGGAGTAGATCAAAAGCGAATTATTGTAGAGTGAGAACTGTTCTTCTGTTTTGATGATTTGCAGCTTTCCAAATGGTGTGTCCTTGCTTTTGATCAGTTCAAAAGGTCTCCAGTATATTTTTTGGCTTGGTAAGTCGAATAGACTGAATGCAACGCTGGAAAAGAGGATGAGCAGGAGTAGGGGAACGTGCTTCTTATGGCCAATGAATAGGAAGACTATCAGAGCAGAGAAGGCCCCGACTGCAGAAACGGCCTGCCAATTGGAGAAAAAAGGGATAAAAAGAAAGTAGACGACTAAACCCGCGGCCGCTGATCCTAAGGATTCCATAAGATAAACCTGAGTGAGATGCCCATCAAGAAAAACAGTGTTGAATACAAACATCACTCCCAGGGGAAAACTGATGAAGAGGGAAAGAATGAGGGAGTGGATGAGCATGGGTGCTATTCCTGTGATTTCACCCGGGAGCGTTTGAAGGAAGAATCTGGAGAAACGCAAAAGAACCAGACATATCGGAAAGAGAAGAATGACGAGATAATAGGGGTAGGCCAGCTTTGAAGTATCCCATCTAAGCTTTGAAGCACATAAGCTTCCTATTCCTCCCCAAAGGAGCCATGAAGCGAGAATAAAGCCGATGGTGATTTCATTCCCGTAGAAATGTACAGAAAATTCTCTGAGAAGGAAGATCTGGAAGGAGAGAGCCAGAAAACCTAGTAAAAAAGGCGGCGCATGTTTAGTCATAAAATTTAGGCCCAGACGCCTGGAATTTTATTTCCGCAAAACTTGCATTTCCCCTTTTCGATTTGTATTTGCTGTATCTGATAGATCGTTCTCTTGATCACCATATTCTTGCAATTGGGACAATATGTATTTTCATATTTATGTCCCGCAACATTTCCGATGTAAACATATCGGAGCCCTTCTTTGGTGGCTACTTGATGAACTCGTTCCAGAGTCGAAACCGGAGTGGGCGGGAGGTTTTGCAGCAGATACATGGGGTGGAAGCGCGAAAAGTGAACAGGAACCTCAGGTCCGATCTCTTTCAGAATCCACTGGGAGAGACGATGAATTTCTTCGGTCGTATCGTTGAGTGTGGGGATGACGAGATAGACGATCTCGAGCCAGACTTTGCTTTGGGCAATAAGTTTTATTGCCTCAAGCACAGGCTGGAGTTCTCCCCTTACATATTCCGAGTAAAACTCCTGATTGAAAGCTTTCAGATCGACCTTGATCGCGTCCGCGACTTTCAGCAGTTCTAATAAGGGCTCGGGATTAATGTGTCCTCCGGTGACAACAACGTTTCTTATATCTTTTTTGCGCGCTTCAAGAGATGTGTCGTACATATATTCGTAGAAGACAACAGGTTCAGAGTAAGTGTAAGCGATAACCGGACATCTGTTTGTCTCAGCGGCTCGAGCAACGGATTCAGGAGGAAGGTCCAAATGCCGGATCTGTTCTGGTCTTACCTGGGAGATCTCCCAATTCTGACAGAACTTGCAATTCACATTACACCCAGCAGAAGCAATCGAAAGGGCAGAACTGGAAGGGAGAAAATGAAAAAAAGGTTTTTTTTCGATAGGATCGATATGGACAGCGCAGGCCTTACCATAGACCAAGGTGTAGTAGGTCCCTCCGATGTTCTCTCTAACTCCACAGTAGCCTCTTTCCTTGTCACCCAGTTTGCACAAACGAGGACATAGAGTGCATTCGATTTCTCGGTCTGGAAGTTTTTTGTAATATCGCGCTTCAATGGCAGATAAATTCGATGTATCACCAAAGGCATATACGTCCATAAGGATGGAAGCCACACCTGAACTCGCCAAAGCACTGGCTGCTCCTGCAGTTTTTAGAAATTTCCTTCTATCCATCTAAATATCCAACTCGAGGACGTCGATTTTATCCTGATCGGCTTTTCCCAAACCCATTTTCTCCGCTGTCTTGAGATATATGGGCTCTCTGTTTTCTTCTCTAAGAGAAGGAAGTCCCTTATTTGCTCTGAGTTTTTCCATGATCTTCCACCCTGTGTAGTCGGCTGCAACAGGATCAAGGCTGAATATAAGAGTGCCCAGTGTATCGGCCCATTTAGCGTGATAAGAAGGACCGCGATGATACTGGACGACTGTGGCATCAAGGATGGTCAGCTTATGCTTTTTCCTTATGATGTCCGTGTCGAAGACCTCTGCCACGTAGGGATTGCAGTTTGTGTCATGGTATTTATTGGGATTATGGATGGCGCCAAAGTAATTTTTCATTCCTCCTGTCACACCTGCCAGACCATGATCTTTCAGTATGGCCAGGCTTATGGAGGCTGAAATATGGTCTGTTTGGATTGAGGAAAAAAGACTTCCTATGTTGTGGTGAGCGATGAGATTTTTGTTGTACCCGATACTCTGTGTATCGGTACCGAAGATTTTAATCCCCCTGCGATTGATGTTCAAATCATACCCGGCATCCTTAAGTTCTCTATTCGTACGATCCCATATGATGATGTTTCTGTCCTGGGTATGATTTTTGGTGAGAACATTGGCCAGGCAAAGGGCTGCCTCAGGTCGTGTGGAGATATTTTTTCCACCGATAGTGTTGATTTTGATTCCGATCTTGTTCTCTAACTGAAAGATGCAATTGAAACTGTCTTTTTGGTTGTTTTGTTCAGTGAGTGCAGCGAGTCCTTGCTCATACATCCGGGTGAGTATATTTATATTTAATTCTTTGCCTGAGAAAAGGTTCTTTTTTCCCCTGACTATGACCACTCTTGACATCGGACTCTTCTCTTTTTACCTTTCTAGTTTAAAGTTACTCTCTCCTATAGGTTATGTCAACACATCTGAGAATGCCATGCACACATAATTAACCTGTTTTGAAAGCAGTTGTCACCTATCCATGACTTTAAGTAGATAATTGCAACAGATGCAATTTTTTGTAAAATCTGGTAAAAACAAAGAGAGGATTTTTTTCAATATTTGTAGGAGGAGAAAACATGAAAATAAAAAATCGCAAACTAAGCGGAGGAATTATTTTGCTCTTTCTGTTTATCCTCTACTTACCAGAACCGATGCTGAGCCGGGATGAGAACGAGTCTCTTAAAGCCCTATTACCAGTCCTGGAAGGGCTGGTTTCTGCAGAGGCTCCTCAAACATATTATCCTGAAAATCTGTTTGAATACATAAACGGCGCAGCTGAGATATATCTCTCTTATGGTTTTAAAGAATTGATTGTGGCCGAGTACAAGAAGAGCGATTCATCGGATACGCTTGCCGTCGAGATATATGATATGGGAGATCATAAAAATTCCTTTGGAATCTACAGTGCTGAACGTTATCCTGATAACGAGTTTGTTTCTTTAGGAACGCAGGGATATGTGGAAGAAGGAACTTTGAATTTTCTGGTCGGGCGATACTATATCAAACTCCTCTGTTTTGATTGTGAGGACAGGTCGGATAAAATGCTCCAGGCATTTTCAGAGGAGATTGTGAGAAGGGTGGAAGATAAAGGTGGATTTCCTGTGCTGCTCAAAGCCTTCCCCATGGAGGGACGCTTACCCAATTCAGAAAAGTATATCCTTAATAATTTTATGGGTTATCGATTTCTGCATGACGGATATCTAGCCAATTACGAGGTTGATGAGCTCTCCTTTGATTGTTTTTTGATTGAGGGGCAAAGTCCAGACGAGGCTCAAATCATGCTTCAACAATATCTCGAGGCAAAGGGACCTTCGAATGTACAGAAAATTTCATCAGGATATCAGATTAAGGACCGGTATTATCATAATATATATTTGGCCCTGGTCAAAAATTATATCTGCGGAGTGATGAAGATAAAAGAAGGGAAAGAAAAAGTAGGGGAGAAGTATTTAGAGAATTTGGTGAAGCAGGTTAAGGGTCTGGATTCCTGATTAGGAGGGATAATTCGGGCTACTCATAGTGGAGATTGAACAAGTAGTCCTGCATTTGGTTGAGTGATCTTTCGATTTCTTTCGTCTTTCTCTCTCTCGCTGAACGTTCGATTTGGTGGCCCAGAGTGCTTATCTTCTCGAAACCGTAGCATTTACCCGATCCTTTCATCTTATGTCCTAAGTCTTCAATTTTATTAAAATCCTTATTGTCGAGAGCTTCTTTGATTTTTCTTAAATCATCTTTCCTGTCTTGGAGATATTCAGGAATCAAAGGCAGGATGGTTTCATCCAGGATTTTTTTTTCTTTCTTTAAATTTGCTTTTTGCACATGTTTGTTTATGGTTTCAATCAGTGCGGAATGAAACGATGATTTTTCGATAAAGTCATCGAAACCTGCTTCCAAACAGGTTGTACCCTTTTCTTGGAAGGTAGAACCTGTGAGTGCAACGATCGGAATCCTAGGGAGGACGTTTTCATATTCATGTTTACGTATTAGATCGAGGGCCTCAAATCCATCGACTTCAGGCATATGAATGTCTAAAAAAATGATCGAATATGATTTTTTTTTATAAAACTCGACAGCCTCTCTTCCATTATTGGCGACGTCGATGTGAAATCCTGCATGAGTAGCACACACTTGGAGAAGAATCTGATTAGGAACAGAATCATCCGCAGCAAGAATCTTCACCTGAGGATCAATTAGAGCTTCTTTACGCTGAGTCAAGGAGCTCTGTTTGCGGTCTGGGGAATATCGGGGAAGAAAGTCCTGTAATTTCCCGAATTCTTTGATGAGTCGCTCAAGAAGAAATGTGGTTTGTTCTATATCCTTTTCTTTTCCGGACACTTCCAAGCCGGACGATATGTCATATAAGCTATTCAGGCTTAAATTTCCTGAGGATCCCTTCAGACTATGTCCTATCCTTTCGATAGCTTTAAAGTCTCTTTGCTTGACAGCCTTTCTCAAATGCTCGTATTTAGCAACAAATTCTTTGATGTAGATGTCAATCAATTGATTGAGAAAGGACTCGTCTCCGCCGATCCTTTCCATAACTGACACAAGATCTATGGGGAGAGTCTCGTTAGGATTGTTTTTTTCTGCCATCTCTGTCTACAACAAGTTTTTCAAGGACTTAGCTTTGCAGGGATGGAAAAAAATCTCTGAGTTTCATAAATTGCTGGTTAAGAAGCTGAAAATGATACCGGGCTCGTTCAATGTCTCCCTCTTTCCCTGCCACCTCTATTTGATATGAGGTTTCATAGAGATGGATCAAACTTAAGTTTCCAGAGGAGCCTTTGAGACTGTGCCCGACCTCTTTAATCGTGGTGAAATCTTCATGATCAATCGCCTTTCTGAGAAGATCGTTTTTTTCCAGAAAGTCTTCAATGTAGATGTTGATCAATTCGTAAAGAAGAGACTCATCCCCCCCAATTCGTTCTAAAGCGGAGGGAAGATCGATCGGCTGTGTTGCATTCAAATTTTTAAATTCTGACATTTTTACTCACATTTAATCCTTTTCCTTTTTAATAAAAGCGCAATCGCGGCCATTGCTTTTTGCCTTAAGGAGAGCTTCATCGCTCGCTATGACCAGTGTCTCGGGGAGGATATCTGAGAAAAATATTTCCGATGAGACTCCACCGAGACTGATTGTTACGTCAAGGACACCTAGGTCTGTCTTTATTTTTTTCTCAGAGACACTGAGTCGAAGCCTTTCAGCGATCCTGCTTGTCATAGCCATATTGCAGTTGGGGAGGATTACAAAGAGCTCATCCCCGCCGTAGCGGCAGATTTCATCATAGTTGCGAACACATTTTTGTAACCGGGTGGAAATCTCAAGCAAAACTGCATCCCCGCAGTGATGGCCATAGGTGTCGTTGATTTTTTTAAAATTGTCCACATCGATCATTATCGTAGCGAAGGACTGGTTCTCTCGCTGGGCTCGATTGATCTCTTTCTCGAGCAACTTGAACATCCTCTTCCGGTTCCAAAGGCCTGTCAGGCCATCGCGATCTGCTTGTTCTTTGAGCTGTTTTTGCAGATCGATGATACGCATTCCTGTTTTGAGGCGGGCTTTCAACTCATGATGGTTAAAAGGCTTGGTGATGTAGTCATCTGCCCCAGCTGAAAAACCTTTTATGAGGTCGTTTTGTTGGTCCTTTGCCGTGAGCAGAATCACGTAAGTGTAGTCTTTATTCTCTTTACTATAATCGCTTTCACGGATTTTCTTACAGAGGTCGATACCATTGATCTTAGGCATCATCCAATCCAGAACTGCGAGTCTGATGTTTTCATCCCTGTAGGCTTTCCAAGCCTTCTCTCCATCTTGAGCAAGAACGACATCATACCCCCAGTCTCTGATGTTTTTTTTTAAGATTTTTGCCGAAATGACATTATCTTCGGCAATCAAAACTTTTATCATGTCTTCTTGATGCTTCAGTTTCTGTTTATGCATGATCGCCCATCTATTTTTGTGGTTCGTCGAATTTTTGGACAACAGTTTCTATTTTTGAAAAGAGCTCATTTGCTTTCAGAGGCTTGGAGACATAGTCATCCATTCCAGCCTCTAAACACATCTCCCGATCGCCTTTCATGGCGTGGGCTGTCATAGCAATTATGGGAATATATCCCCCTTTTTGTTTTTCTTTTTCCCTAATAGCAGCTGTTGCTTCAAAGCCATTCATATTGGGCATCTGGATGTCCATCAAAATAACATCAAAGATACCTTTTTCTACTGCATCCACTGCTTCCTTTCCATCCCTGACCCCTGTCACTTGGTGACCTTGTTTCTCAAGCATAAAATAGGCCACTTTTTGATTGACGATATTATCCTCTGCAATCAGGATGCGGTAGGAATTCTTTGCTTCTTTGGCTTCTTTTTCGGCAGTCTTGGGTGCTGAACTTTGCCTTGCTGGTGTCGTTTCAACTGGCTGCCTCATTGTTTGAGGTTCAGTCTGTCTTTCTTGGCCGATATGGCTGTCTTGAGTAGCTTCTTCCTCCTGAATCCTTTCCAGCGCAGAATGAAGAGTTTCTAAAAGAGAGTCCTGTCTAATAGGTTTGGTGATACTCCCCGGAGAGCCGAGTCTCTGCCATGGAGTAGCATCCCCTTTGTGGCTGGGCGAGGCAAGCATCATGACCGCTTTTTTTGCCATTTCGGGATTGTGTTTCATGTGATCCTGTAGGATAAAACTTTCCATCCCAGGAAGATAGGCATCGATGAGATAAAGAGAGAAGAATTTATCCTCTCTGTTCGCTTTGTCAATGATGGTCAAAGCCTCCCCGGCGCTTTCTGCTTCCATGGTTCTAATTTGCCACTCGGAAAGCATCCTCTTGATGATATTCCGAGTGGTGGCGTTATCATCGACTATGAGAAGGGAAATGTTCCTAATATTGTATTTTTCATCCTCGATCCTTTCCTCTAAGGATTGCGAATCAAGTCCAAGTTCCACTGTAAAAGAGAATTCACTTCCTTTGTCGATTTCGCTTTCCACCCAGATCTTTCCGCCCATGAGTTCGACAAATTGACGGGATATGGAGAGTCCTAATCCCGTTCCTCCAAATTTACGTGTCATGGAGCCATCAGCTTGGGCGAAGGCATCGAAAATTACTTTCTGTTTTTCCTTGGCAATTCCTATACCTGTATCCTGAACAGAAAATTGGAGTCGAACACTTTTGTTTGTTCTCAAATCTTCAGCCACAGAAACCACTACTTCGCCCTTTTGGGTGAACTTTAGAGCATTGGAGAGGAGATTGACGAGGATCTGTTTTAATCGACCAGGATCACCGATAACATTGTAGAATAGTGATTTGGGAACATCACAAATTAGATCTAGCTTTTTCTTATAGGCTTCCAGAGCCATCGGAGAAACAGTTTCATACAGAAAATCGCGGACATTGAAACTGATGGATTCCAGCTCAATTTTTCTTGCCTCTACTTTTGAGAAGTCCAAAAGATCGTTGATGAGAGTCATCATGGATTCAGCCGATTTTTTTATTCCTGTTATGTATTCTTCCTGTTCAGGAGACAGGTTTGTCTCTAAAACGAGGTCAGTCATTCCTAAAATCCCGTTCATTGGAGTGCGGATCTCATGGCTGATGTTAGCGAGAAATTCACTCTTTGCCTGATCGGCACTCTGTGCCTGTCTCTGAGCAGTAACAAGCTCAGTTACATCTACAAGGTTGACGATTATCCCCTCATATCGGCTTTTGAAATAGATAGGCTGAAGTCGTATGATGGTTTCCAGCTCAAAGATCGGCCTCTGTATAACCACAGCCTGAGAGCTGGGAGAAGATCGGAAATCCTCAATCAGATTTTTCAATTCATCGGCAGAAATTCCTGTATTAAACTCCCAAAGGCTCTGACCTATGACTTCTGACTTTTCTTTCTTAGCGAGTCTTAGGAAATAGTCATTCACCTCGACGATTCTATTTTCTCTATCAGCAAAAATCACACCCTCTTCTATTCCAGAGATCATAGCCGAAAGTTTGACGGCTTCCTTCTGAAGGGCTTCTTCTGTGCTCTTACGTTCGGTAATGTCCTGGAGCTGGACAAGATATCCAAAAGAGGACCGATGTCCTTCTTTACCGATGGGCGTGATCACGACATCAAGATAGATAGACCCGCTTTTTGAGGTTTCATAGAGGTTGAACTCCTTAATTTTTTCGAAATCATACAGGATCTCACACCTGGCAAATTCTCCCTTTAACAGGTTGTTTCTCACCTGTTCTGGTAAGTTGGGATTCTGGAACAGATTAAGCCTTGAGACTTCTGTGGGATTCTGGATCCCAAAGATTTTCTGACTCGCCTCATTTGCTTCGATAAGGTTCCCTAGAGCATCGTACAGTTCAATTCCTATGGGTGATTCTGTGAAGATGTTCCTGAAACGTTCCTCGCTTTTTCTTAAGGCTGCTTCTGCGCGTTTGCGTTCGCTTATGTCGCGCAGAACTCCCTCAACGCCGATGATTTGTTTGTTTTCATCAAAGAGAATTCTTGCATTGACTGAGGTATCTATTTTTCTGCCATCCTTTGCCATGAGCAACAATTCATAATCATTCACAGATCCATCTGCGCGAAGCTTCTTCATCATGACTTCTCGGTCCTCAGGGTTGTGATAAAAATCGGTTACAGGGCGACCGATGACCTCTTCTGGCCGATAGCCTGCTTGGTTAAAAACCGATGGGCTTATTTCTGTTATGGTGCCATTCTTTTCAGTCCGGTAGTAAACATCGTGAAAAGACTCGAAGATCATCCTGTATTTCTCTTCATTTCTTTTCAGTTGTTCTTCTGTCCATTTTCGGTCTGTTATGTCTTTATCCACGCCTCGATATCCAAGCAGCTCTCCACTTTCGTTCAGAATGGGAACGCCGTTGGTGAGAAATAAGACTCTTTTTCCATCCTTTGTTAGGTTCCAGTTTTCCAGGTCGACGATCGGTTTCTTTTCTGCCTTGATTTGGCTGAAGATTTTTTTTACTCTTTCTGCTTCTTCCAGCAACATCAGATCAAAAGGTGTTCTGCCGATTATCTCTTCAGGAGTATATCCGAGGAGTTGTTTCACGCGTCCCGAAGCAAATGTGTATTTACCCTCTTCGTCGATTTCCCATATCCAGTCTGCAGAGCTAAGTGCGACATCATGGAATCTCTTTTCTGAGTTTTTTAATTCGTCAATGATCTTTTTCTGCTCTGTGATATCACGGTAGATACCATAGATGGCCTCCAGTCTGCCATCCACAATTATAGGTGAACAGAGGATAGAAACATTGATCAACCGCCCATCTTTCCGGCGTCGAATTGTTTCCAGCCTCATCTTCTCCCCGTGAGCTGTGCGCTGGGTGATAAACAGAGCTTGCTCTTTACAGTCCTCTGGAGCAACAAGTCTGTCGATATGTTGTCCCATGATCTCTTCTTTTGAATATCCGAATAGTCTTATGAATTCATTGTTTGCCCTGATTACATTGCCTTCCTTGTCGGCCAGCACGATCGCCTCTTGGGCACTTTCGAACAATTGATCGAGATACGCTCTTTCGATCTGCAGCTTCTTTTCAAGGTTTATGGAATCTAGCTGTCTTTGGGAGATTCCCTCATCTCCCTTCATGCCATCGAAAATGCGTTTCTCGTCAAACATATTTTTTCTCTATCCCATCTGATAGGGGCATGTCCCAGTCGAAAATGGCTAGCCGGGAGATATTGGATGCAGTAAACTCCTCGGCTTCACTCCCGTCTCTGGCGGTGACACCGTTATAATCCCCTTCTTTGAGGTGCTTATCCAGATCGTTACAGGAGATGACGTCGTCTTCGGCTATCAACATTTTCATATCATTTTTATCGCTCAATATAAATCCACATATATATATATCCTCTCCTCATCAAGATTTTATCCAGGGAGAAACAGGGGTCAATCGCCTTTCTAGGTGATTAAAGGGGTGATATTCCTTACCCGGTGTTCACCTTTTTGGATGAGATTCTCTATTCGAAGTGATAGAAGAGAGAGTCACTGTTAATTGCTTTTGTTTTTTTTGGGGTTTGACTATAATGGTAGCCAAGAGATTCCCCATGAAAGAGAACAAAGTTATTACAGCTTGTCTGCTGATTATTGTGATATTTATAGGAGGTGTTGTTCTTCGTTTGGCTAAACCCGTACTCTTCCCCTTCTCTCTTGCCGTTTTTCTTTCCTTTGTCCTTGCTCCCTTACTGGATTTTTTGACAAGACTGAAGGTTCCCCGTTTGGTTTCCATTATTTTTATTCTGATCCTTACGTTTTTCATCCTTTATCTTTTGGGATCGCTCATTTACTCCAGCGGGAAATCCTTTGCAAGCGAATTGCCTAAATACAGCCAAAAAATCGATTCGATTTTAACTTCCTTCCAGGAGAGGCATAATCTTTCCGGGCCTGAATGGCAGACAATCGATTGGGTCAGGCAGTTTGATTTGAGTAAAACAGCAGGTATTCTTCTTGATGCTCTTGGCCCATTTTTAACATTTGTCTCAAATATTTTTTTGATTCTCATTTTTCTCATTTTTATCATGGCTGGGAGAGGACAGATCATTTCGAAGATCCAGCAGTCTTTCAATCCAGAGAGAGCTTCAAAAGTCAGTCAAGTTATCCATAATATCGACAACCAAATTCAACGGTATTTGGCTATTAAGACAGTGGTGAGTTTTTTCACAGGAGTATTCGCTTTGATTGTACTGGTGCTTTTTGGTGTGGATTTTGCCATTTTGTTCGGATTCTTGACTTTTGTTCTGAATTATATTCCTAATGTTGGCTCATTCTTTGCAACTGGCTTTCCTGTAATCATAGCTTTTTTTCAATTCGATAGCGCCTGGCCTGCTTTCTGGATTCTAATAATTCTCACTTTGATCCAGCAACTCATGGGGAATTTTATCGAACCTAGGTTGATGGGAGAAGGTTTGGGTCTCAGTCCTCTCGTCATCCTTTTTTTCCTGTTTTTTTGGGGTTGGTTATGGGGTATTCCTGGGATGATTCTTTCCGTGCCTATTGCTGCTATTGTCAAGATCGTCTGCAGCAATATCCCTGAATTGGATTTTATTGCCGTATTCATGAGTCGGGGGAAGGAAGCTAAGGTATCGTAAGGATCTTCTTCTGCTGACTCATGCCTTTGATTCTTGAAAACCTCTCCTTGACTGCCTGTAAATAGCCGCGTCCTTCAAGATTACCTTTGGCAAGATATTTCGCGGTTAAAATGATTTTATCCAGCACTTTGAGTTTCTCTTCCTTCGAATATGTCTGAGATATTCCCGGCATGATGATCCGTCCTTCATGTTTGCACTGTTCGATCATATGGTATATGGCTTCACCAAGGTCATTTTGAGGTTTCAGACTTTCATCAGGCATGAGAAAGCGGCCTTTGTCTTTTTCGGTCTTTTCTCTGACATATTCGAGTGCCAGCAGAGCATCCTTATCATCGAGAGAAGGATCTTTTTCAGCATACTCCATTAAGGGAGCCTCGATATGAACAGCCAGCCAGGCCATTCTTTCATCCTTTAAAATGTCCTCTTCTTCAAATGTTTGGCGAGGATGAGGAATGTGCTGTCTTTCGATGATCCTTTTTTCCTGGTAGGATTTGTGTTTGGAAAGATAAGGACATTCAGGAGGACAGTGGAGTTTCTTTTCTCTGAGCTGACCGCAGCAGAGGCTGCAGATTGACTGGCCTAGAGCCGGACAGAATCTTTTGGCCTTACGCTTTTCGCATTTGGTGCATTTATCCATCTCTTTTCTTCCCTATCTTATAAAGTTATCCGCAAAAAGACAACATTGAGCATTTATGAAGAACCTGAATAGTCCAGGGAAGTTGAATAGACTTCCCGGCAGCTGCTTGGCCAGTGCCTGATTAGAAAATGGTATGTTAGGGATAAGCTAACATGTGAGATGAAAGGCGCCTACAGTTCTTTTGTGTGTATAAAGAGAGTTGTAAATTTCGACTGCCTTCTTTGTTTTTTCAACGATGAGTTGGAATCCATGGGTTTCTGCATATCGCTTAACCTCTTCCTCGACCTTCATCAATCCCATATAACCTATCCCAACAACCAGTACCTCGAGGTTTTCCTCAAGTACTTCCTGAAGATCTTGCAAGCAAAGCCGATGTCCTGTTTTTCTCCACCAAGAGGGATCTATCCTGTCTGGGTAGATGATTAAATCCGATGTGTAGGCCTTCCCAGAAAGGACCAAACGTCCGAATGAGTAAGATTGAATCATCTTTTTTTTCTTAGGAGAAAAGTATCTGATGTGAAAAACTTCATTTTTTTCCCCATCAATCCTTTGAGTGCTTTTTGTGCAGCATTTTGTTCTGCTTCTTTTTTAGAATTACCAATGGCCTTGGCAAGAGATCTCTTGTTGAGAAAAACTTCCACAATGAATTGCTTTCTATGATCAGGTCCTTTGGTTGTGACTGTTTTATACACTGGTGGAGGGAGGTTTTCCTTCTGAAAATACTCTTGTAATGCGGATTTGAAGTTGTTGATCAGGAATTTCTCTACATTGACCTTCTTGAAAAAAAATTTTAGGTGATCCAAGAGAAAGTCTCTTGCATTGGAGATCCCTCCATCTAGATAGAGGGCGGCAATGACTGCCTCAAAAGTCCCTGCCAGTATGGTTTTTTTCTTGCGTCCTCCGCTTTTCTCCTCCCCTTTTCCGAGCAGAACATATTTGTCAAGCTTGATCTTTTTGGCAAAGTGAAAAAGGGAAGTGGTGCTGGCTGCTGCAGACCTGAGTTTAGAAAGTTCACCTTCGGGCAATGACGGAAAGGCTGACACTAAAAAATCAGCCACAACCAGGCCCAGAACCGAATCACCCAAGAATTCAAGCACTTCATTGTTCGAAATGCCGCCTTCCTGGCTTTCATAGGCAAAGGAACTATGGGTGAGGGCTTGTTTGATCAGATCTTTGTTTTTGAAGGAATATCCTAATCTCTTCTCGAGCTGAATCCAATTTTGCTTCATGGGGTGTTTACGGATAGACGATTTTTCCGCCAACAATGGTCATAACAGGCGCACCTTTTAACTTCCATCCATGAAAAGGAGTGTTCCGGCTTTTGGATCGAAATTGGTATTTATCGACCACGACCTCCTGATGGAGCTTGAGGATGGTCAAATCAGCATCCGTACCGACAGCTATTTTTCCTTTCTTTTCTAATCCAAGGATTCTAGCTGGATTGGTAGACATCATAGCGATGAACTTTTCAATACCGATGATGTTTTTATTGACCAGCCTGTCCAGCAACAGTGAAACTGCTGTCTCCAAACCATTGATGCCGAATGGAGCCTCGCTGATTTCCACATCCTTTTCATCAGGAGTGTGAGGGGCATGATCTGTTGCAAAGGCATCGACGAAATCTTCCTTTATGGCCGCCAAGAGTGCGTTGACATCATCACTGCTGCGGAGCGGAGGATTGACTTTCGAATCGGTGTTGAAGCTTTCCATGTAGGAATCGTTCAACAAGAGATGGTGGGGTGTGACCTCTGCAGTAATTTTTACATTTTCCTTTTTCGCCTGTTTGAGGAGATCGACGGCCCCCTTGACACTGATATGAGCGATATGAACCTTGGCGTCTGCTTTTTTTGCCAGGATAATATCGCGGGCAACCATGATTTCTTCAGATGAGGCGGGGATCCCATTCAAGCCAAGTTTGTAGGAATAATATCCCTCATGCATGACACCATCCCTGCTGAGATTTCTGTCTTCGCAGTGATCGATGATCAGCGTATCGAGAAGTTTTGAATATTCCAAGGCACGGCGCATCACAAGACTGTTTTCTATGGGACGTCCGTCATCAGAGAACGCTATGGCCCCGGCGGAGCTCAGATCCGCCATGTCCGTCAGCATTTCGCCGCAAAGACCTTTGGTGACGGCAGCGATCGGGAACACATTGACCACAGCATTTCGCTTCGCTTCGGATAGGATATATTCAGTCACCCCACGGGTATCATTGACAGGATCAGTGTTGGGCATGCAGGCAATAGACGTGAATCCTCCTTTGGCTGCAGCCAGGGCACCTGTTTTTATAGTCTCTTTGTCCTCCTGTCCAGGCTCTCGGAGATGTACGTGCATGTCGATGAATCCAGGAGCCACCACCAGGCGGGAAGCATCTATCACTTTTAGTCCTTTTCCTTCGATTTTCGGCTTTATGTCTGCGATTTTTCCTCTATCGAGCAGAATGTCAAGTGTTTCGTCTGTTCTGGAGTGGGGATCAATAACTCTGCCGTTTTTAATCAGTAGTTTCACGTTCTTTTCCTCCAAGCAAAAGGTAAAGAACTGCCATCCTCACGGCGATGCCGTTTTCAACCTGCCTGAGAATGACAGATTTTGTCGAGTCAGCCAAATCCGCGGATATCTCGACACCTCGGTTGATTGGTCCCGGATGCATGATTATGGCATTCTTTTTTGCGCGTCGGAATCTTCTTTGGGTTAAGCTGAAAATCTCCCTGTACTCGCGTAAAGATGGGAAATAATTCTTCTGTTGTCTTTCCAGTTGAATCCTCAGCATCATGACCACGTCAGCCCCTTCGATCGCTCTGTCGAAATTGTAATCTAATTCCACACCTAGCTTTGTAAACTCCAGAGGAAGTAGGGGAGGGGGACCGACGCAGACTATTCTGGCTCCAGCTTTATTCAGGAGGAAAATGTTGGAGCGGGCCACACGGCTATGAAGGATGTCTCCGACGATCAAAACTTTCAAACCATCGAGTCTCTTTTTTTCTTGCTTTATTGTGAAGGCATCAAGAAGGGCCTGAGTGGGGTGCTCATGAGCTCCGTCTCCAGCGTTTATGACAGGAGATCGGCAAAAAGTGCTGATGTAGTGTGGAACGCCTGGACAGGAATGTCTGATAATGATGGCATCGGACTGCATGGCTTCCAGGTTGAGGACTGTATCCTTAAGGGTTTCTCCTTTGACAACACTACTGGTCTGCTTGCTGAAATTAATGATGTCTGCGCTTAATCTCTTGGCAGCCAGCTCGAATGAGCTTCTCGTCCTCGTACTCGGCTCGAAAAAAAGATTGATAATCGTTTTCCCCCTGAGTGTAGGCACTTTTTTTACTTCTCGAGTAGAGATTTCTAGAAAGGATTCCGCTGTATCCAAGATGGTCAGAATGTCTTCTGTTGATAAGGTTTCTATACCCAGCAGATGTTTGTGTTGGAAGGACACGTGCTTTCTCCTATTCGAAGTCAGCCGGCTCGGTTATGAGAATCTCGTCACTCTCATCGATCTCCTTCATGTGGACCTGGACGATTTCTCGTTTTGATGTAGGCAAAAATTTCCCCACATAATCAGCACGGATAGGAAGTTCCCGATGACCGCGGTCGATAAGAACAAGAAGCTGGATGGTTTTAGGGCGGCCAAGATCGATCAGGCTATCCATGGCTGCTCGGATGGTTCTTCCTGTGAAAAGAACATCATCGACAAGAAGAACATCTTTATCTGTCACAGAAAAATCTATTTCTGTCTTTTTGACCATATGCTGCGACTCGAGCTCAGAGAAATCATCTCTGTACAAGGTGATGTCCAAAACACCTACTGGGATTTCAATATTTTCAAGTTCCTTTATCATCTTTGACATTCTCTTACCGAGGTAGATCCCTCGAGTTCTTATGCCCACAATGACCAGGCTACTTAGATCCCGGTTGCGCTCGATAATTTCTGTTGCTATGCGATGGAGAGCCCGTTTTATTTTAGGAGCATCCATCACTTTGGCTTTGATTTTTTCCTTCATATTGCCGACTCCTGACCTCCATGAATTATTCGTAAAACTTGTTAATAATCCGTGTTTGTTTTTGTGGAAAATCAGCTACCCTTTTGGGATAAGATTTCAAAGGATTTCTGATCATAAAAATCAATAAGAACATGCATCATCTCTGCTAAAAAGTCAACCGGAATTATTCACAAATAGCCGTGATTTGCGTGTTCTATCTATGGAAGTACCTCTTGGCTGATTCAAGGTCTTTTTTTATTTGAAGAGAAAGAGCCTCTGGGCTATCGAATTTTTTTTCATCTCTTATTTTTCTTAAGAAGAGAATGCGAATCCTTTCCCCATAGAGGTTTTTCTTGAAATCCATTATGTATGATTCGATATGGGTGTCTTTATCGTTAAATGTTGGCTTGCTTCCTACATGGGTAACAGCAGGCAACAACTTTGAGCTGATTCCCACCTCCGAGATAAACACACCTGTTGGGATGATCTCATTGAGCGGATAAACATTGGCAGTAGGAAAGCCTAGGTGTCTCCCTCTGGATTTTCCTTTAATGACAGTCCCCTCTATTTCATATGGTCTGCCGATGAGGATGTTTGCCTTTTCGGGCTTTCCCTGCTGGAGTAATTCTCTTATCAGGCTGCTGCTAACAACATTGCCTTGTTTAACGACAGGAGAAATGGACTGGACCTTGAAATGGTATTCGGCTGCAAGAGCTCTGAGTTTCGAAATGTCTCCTTCTCTGTTTTGTCCGAATTTAAAGTTTTCTCCGACGATAACTTTCTTTGCTTTGAGTTTTTGGAGGATAACTGTGCGGATAAACTTTTCTGCTGGGGTATGAGCAAATTTTTGATCAAAAGGCAATACTACAACATACTGTAAGCCGTATTTTTCGATTTCACCCAATCGCTGATCGAGTGTTTGAAGCATTTTTACTCCTCTGATTCCCAAGACTTTCTCAGGATGAGGAGAGAAGGTTAAAAGGAGAGAAACGAGGCCGTACTTTCTGGCTTCTCTAACCAGGATTTGAAGAATTTTCTGGTGGCCCAGATGGATGCCATCGAAATTGCCAATAGCAACAACGCAGTCTTTTGAAAGAGAGGGGAGGTGTTTTAATCCTTTTATGACGTGCATGAAATCATAATTTTATGATTTTTGTTTTCTCCATATAAGACAATTTGAGTTGATGAAGGCTGGATTCTATGAACTTTTCTTCCTCTGGTTTCAAGTTTCCCTTTGTTCTTTCTTTGAACAAATCAAGCAATTCGATCATCCTTTTCGCCAGAGATAGATTTCGATTATCCTCTCTTTCTTCTTCCTCCTTGATCTGTCCAAGAGAGAGCAAGCCCTGGGTGAAAAAAGGAAGCACTAGAGAACTGAATTCGAGGGGGGGGAGAACAAAAGGAACCTCCTCCTGTTCATCTTTTTTTGACTCTTCTTTTTTCGTTTTTTTATTTTCGCTCATTTTTTTTCCATTGCAAGGACATTTAGGTCATATACAGGATTGAAATTTATTCCAGCTTAAGCTATGTTGTTTGAGCTGGTAAAAAATAGTACACTATCGAATCAAATAATTCAAGGTAGCAGAATCATGAAAGATTCCGAAAAAGCTGGCCAAAAACTCAGTCAATTGGTAGAAATTCTGGATGACTTGAGAGGAGTGAATGGGTGTCCTTGGGATCGTGAACAGGATGAAAGAACCATAGCCAATTATTTCTTGGAAGAGGTTTATGAATCCATAGAAGCGCTTTATTCTCAAGACTACAGATTGCTTGCCGAGGAGCTCGGGGATGTTCTGATGGAAGTGGTTTTTTTAGCCCGAATAGCCAAGGAAAAAGGGGAATTCACGATGTCGGATATTATCGATGGGATCAACAAAAAGATGGTTCGACGACATCCCCATGTTTTTGGTGATAAAGATATCAAAGATTCTGCTAAGGTATGGGAAGTTTGGAATCGGCAGAAACAGAAAGAAAAAAAAAGAGGCTCCCTTTTTGAGGGGATTCCAAAAACCACTCCTTCCCTGCTCGTATCCTTTCAAATCGGTCTAAGAGCAGCTTCCTATGGATTTGATTGGAATAAGCCTCAAGATGTTCTCAAAAAGGTGAAGGAGGAGATTGCTGAGCTGGAAAAGGCTGTTCAAGAAAAAAAAGACGAGGAGATGATCAAAGAAGTCGGAGATGCCCTGTTTTCATTGGTTAATGTATCTCGGCATCTGGGAGTCAATCCTGAAATCGCTCTGAGCCAGGCTAATAAGAAGTTTATAAAGAGATTCCAATTCGTAGAAAAGAAGCTGAAAGAAGAAGGAAAAGATTTGAATCAAGCCAGCTTGGAGGAGATGGACAGGATTTGGGAGGAGGCAAAAAAACAGTAGCTATACCTAGGTTTTTTTTCCGTTCCTTTGAAGGAGGCTGGATTTGATGAACTCATCAATGTCTCCATCTAAAACCCTCTCTACATCGCCTATCTCAACTCTTGTTCTCAGGTCTTTGATCATCCGATAAGGATGGAGCACATAGGAGCGGATTTGGTTTCCCCACGCGATATCCGACTTGGCATTCTCAAGCTTTTCGAGTTTTTCTAGTTTCTTTTTCTTTTCCATCTCATAAAGCCTTGCTCTGAGTACCTTCATTGCCGTTGCTTTGTTTTTGTGTTGTGACCGCTCATTCTGACATTGAACCACAATTCCTGTGGGAATATGGGTAATCCTAACTGCCGAGTCAGTAACATTCACGTGCTGTCCTCCATGACCTGAAGCCCGGTAGGTGTCAACTCTCAAGTCATCAGGAGAAATTTCAATTTCGATGTCATCTTCGACTTCAGGATAGACGAAGACAGCGGCGAAGGAAGTATGACGTCTCTTGTTCGCGTCAAAAGGAGAGATCCTGACTAGCCGGTGGACCCCGGACTCCTGGCGCAAATATCCATAAGCATACTCTCCCACCAATCGAACAGTTACACTCTTAAGTCCAGCTTCTTCTCCAGGAAGCAGGTCGAGGACATCGGCCTTAAATCCTTTTCTTTCGGCGTATCTCAAGTACATACGGAGAAGCATTTGGGCCCAATCCTGGGATTCTGTACCTCCGGCTCCTGGATGAATAGTCAGGATGGCATTTCTAAGGTCATCCACCTCGTCGAAGAGAGTTTGCAGCCTGACCACTTCTAACTCGTCTTCGAAAACAGACAGATGCTTCTCGATATCTTCAAGGACGTTTTCCCCCTCTTCGAAAAGCTCAACCAGCACCTCAATCTCTTCTTTTTTCTCATAAATACTGGAGAAAAGAGCAATTTCCTGTTCCAGAGCCTTCTTGCTCCTTTGGAGAGATTGAGATTTTTCTTGATCCTTCCAGATTTCAGGGGAGGTGAGCTGCTCGTTTATCTTTGCGATTTCTGATTTCTTTTGAGGCAGGTCAAAGGAAACCTCTGACTTCGTCAAACTGAGAAAGGGCCTCTTTTATTCTTGTTGATAACTCAGATAGGTTTTCTTTCACTAGGCGTTCCTTTTCTGCCGTTTTTCTTGATGACCATAGCTAGGATAAGGAATAGAACTCCCAATGTCAAGCTGATAAGCGGCAAGAAATCTCCCCAGCGCGTGTAGAGGGTAAGCTTATCAATAGGGGAGATATTTTCTGTGAGATAAGTCTGCGTCATCATCTCTGAACGGTGGATTATGCGGCCATAGGGATCGACAATTCCGCTCACTCCTGTTGTGGCTGCTCTTAGCAGGTAACGTCTGTTCTCCACTGCCCTTACGACTGCAATTGCGAAATGTTGGTAAGGGGCCGAGGACTTTCCATACCAGCCGTCATTGGTTATAGTAACGAGAAACTCTGCGCCCTTTTTTACAAAATTTCTGACCAGATTGGGAAATATGATTTCATAACATATGGGCGATCCAAAATTTTTCCCTCGATACTCATGAAGGACGTGTTCGCTTCCTGGTGTGATCTCTCCGATAGCATGAGTCATGTTCTCTATGAAGAAAAAGACTTTCTTATAGGGCGTGTATTCTCCAAAAGGCACGAGATGCATTTTGTAGTACTTAGTCATGCGCTGCCCAGGATGTATACAGAGTGCGGTATTAAAATAAAGGGCATTTTGCTGGGATACTGCAGTTTCGTTGGTTCCGACGAGAAGAGTACTTCCGGTTTCTTCTACGAAGTCCAAGAGTCTTTGTTTGAATTCCTGGTAGATTCCATAGGGACAGCTAAAACACAGCGGGACAGTGAATTCGGGCCATAAGATCAACCCTGATCCTTCTGCATAGGCGCTGGCTGAGAGATCGAGATGTCGTTGGAAGAGATTCCATTTCTGCTGATCTGATATTTGGTTCCAGTTGATATCGGATGAAACGTTCCCTTGAATCACAGAAGCTTTAAAGGAGGGCTTCGTATCGAGTGTTTTTGTCATGCTCAGCCATCCCCAGGTATGAATGATGAGGATGAGGAATAGAACCAGAAAGAAGGGCATTCTGCGTTTTTGAATCATCGAGTACACAAATGAGCTCTGGAAGAGTACCAGGATAAAAGACAGGCCATATATTCCGGTGATAGAAGCTATCTGGAGAAACCAGAGATTCTTATACTGGCTGTAGCCCAAAAGGCCCCAGGGGAATCCGGTTAAGAAATGAGTCAGAATGTATTCAAAGGCGATCCACAGAAACGGAGCTAGAAGGAAGAAGAGATTGGGATATGCCCTTCTGATTTTAGCAAAACAAAAGGAGAAGAAAGCCCAAAAAAGGGCCAGATACAGAACAAAAACAGCATAAATGAAAAGGCTCATTCCGATGGAAAGGTTGCCATAATGAGCAGGAACGTCCGGGATCCAGTAAATCAGTATGGCGTTGAAGGAAATCCCAGCAATCAGGCCCAGAACAAAGGATTGTTTAGGAGTCTTCTGAGCGAGGACAAAAAGGAAAGGAATGAGGGATACCCATGCGAAAAAGGAGAGATTGAACTTAGGAAAGGCCAGCGCAGTCAGAGTGCCACTGAGTACAACCAGAAAAATGTCCGCCCATTTTATCCTCAAAACCGAACCTCTTTTTATCGTGTTGAGGAGATTTCTTTGAAAACAGGAGTGACCTGCATTGATTTGTTTACACTGGCCTGATGGACTATTATCTGATGATCAAATAATCCGTCTTTTGCTTGTTCTCTGTTTGAGCTAACTCATCTCTCGCTTTTTCGGCCTGGTCCCTTGTTGGATATCCTCCCAGACGTACTCTGTAGATTTTTCTTCTATCTGTGGGTAGAGGATCGAGCACGATAGAACTGTATCCTTTTTTTCTGTAGGTTTCAGCGACTGAATTTGCGTTTTGTGGGTCGCTGTAAGCTCCGATCTGGATCCAAAAGAGATTTTGCTCCTGAGTCGAAGGTTTTGGTTTGGGCTTTTCTGCTCTGGGTTTCACTGTCTCTGTTTTGACTTTTTCTTCTTTGACTTTTTCCTCTTGAGCTTTTTCGTGGGAGGCTAGTTCATCATCTATGGTCTCCGCTGGTTCTTTCTGAGTTGCTGGTTTCTCTTGGATAATCTGCTCCGCCGATTTGTTCGCAAGCTGTGTTTCATCAACGATTTGAGCTTGCTTTTTTCCTACCGAAACTCCGAGGAGAAAAACGATTATGCCCAGAACCAGGATCGCTATAAAGATCAGAACAAGTTGGGAGCTTGACAGTTGAAGTTCCCTGTATTCTTTGTTGCTCATCTCTGCCTTTTCCTTAGTCTCCTTTCTTTCCACTCATAAAGGCCTTGAGCATGTCGAGAGGAAGAGGGAAAACAATGGTTGAATTTTTTTCCGTAGCGATCTCGGCGAGCGTTCCCAAGAATCTGAGCTGGAGTGCTTGGGGATTTCCTGAGATAACATCAGCAGCTTCCCTGAGCTTTCCCGAGGCCTGAAATTCTCCATCAGCATGGATGACCTTTGCCCTTCTCTCTCTCTCAGCCTCAGCTTGTCGGGCAATGGCTCTGACCATGTTCTCGGGAAGATCGACATGCTTCATCTCGACTAACTGAACCTTGATACCCCATGGGTCTGTGTGTTTGTCTATGATTTCCTGAAGTTGAGCATTGAGTTTTTCTCGCTCTGAGAGGAGCTCATCGAGTTCGACCTCTCCCAAAACACTCCTTAAAGTTGTCTGGGCAAGCTGAGAAGTAGCGAACAGAAAATCCTGGACTTCAAGAATTGCTTTCTGAGGATCCATGACACGGAAGTACACAACTGCATTAACTTTGACCGACACATTGTCTTTGGTGATCACGTCCTGGGGAGGAATATCCATGACCACGATCCTCAGACTCACTCTGACCATCCGATCGATAGGGGGGAAGACAAAAATCAAACCAGGTCCTTTGGGCTTGGAGAGGACTCGGCCGAGACGGAAAATTACTCCTCTTTCATATTCTCTCAAGATTTTGATTGCGTTTAGAAGATAAAGCACAAAGAGAGCTACAATAATTACCCAAGTATACATCGTTCACCTCCTCATTTTTAGTTCGCTTTATTATATTATTAAAAATCCGATTATTACCAGTAAAGATTATCCGGCAAATTTTATCCTAAGATTTAGTAACCTTTATTTTTAAATTTTTCAATACTTCTACGACCTTTACGTCTGTTCCTTTGGGAATATCCTCATCTGCTTCAGCATTCCATAGCTCCCCATGCACAAAAACCTTTCCCTTTGGTGTAAGGTCGCTTTGAGCTATGCCTATCTCACCGATCAGACCTTCCTTTCCTGTGGTGACTTTCTTTGCATGGGCGCGGACGGCGATGATGACAAGAAAAAGGAAAATAAGAGAGAGACCTACGGCCACTGGGATGATGAATTTTAAGCTGGGCCGTAATTCTGGGATAGGAGCATCTATGAGCATAATTGAGCCGATGACCATAGCTATTATCCCTCCTACAGATAGGATTCCGTAACTCTGAATCTTTATTTCAAGGATGAACAACCCGATAGCCAAAAGAATGAGGATCAATCCGACATAATTGATCGGCAGAATTTGGAACGAGAAAATAGCCAGAAGAAGGCATATTCCCCCCAATACTCCAGGAAGGATTGCGCCTGGATTGGAAAATTCGAAGTAGAGGCCGAGTAAACCGAGCATGAGTAGGATATAGGCAAGGTTGGGATTGGAGATAGTCAGCAGGAACTTTTGGCGGGCAGACATCGGAATATCGATGACCTGCTCACCACGGAGCTCCAAAAGATGTTCTTCGCCATCAAATCTCTTTATGGTTTTTCCGTCAAAAAAGTCGATGATTTGAGGGATGTCTTGGGCAATCAGATCGATGAGATCACCCTTAAGAGCTTCGGTTTCAGTATAGGAGAGGCTCTGGCGTACTGCATCCTCAGCCATTTTTGTATTTCTTCCTCTTTTCTCAGCTATCGTCTTGATAAAAGATGCTGCATCGTTGGTGACTTTTTCAGCCATGGTCTCGTCCATTTGCTGCCCTGTCATAGATATGCCTACAGGATGGGCAGCTCCTGTATTTGTTCCAGGGGCCATGATAAAGAGGTCACAGGCAACAGAGATGAAAAATCCAGCCGAGGCAGCTCTAGCTCCATTCGGACTGACATAGGCAGCGACAGGGATTTCTGAACTCAGAATGCGCTCGATAATTTCCCTCATCGAGGAATCCAGTCCTCCTGGTGTGTTGAGCACTATGACGATTAAATCTGCGTTTGCTTCTTCTGCTTTGTCAATGGTGTTGAGGATGTATTCTGAGGTTATGGGATGGATGGCTGCGTCGTCGATAGTGATCTTGAAGACAGAAGAATAGCTCATCAGAGGAAGGATTAAAAGGAAGATGCAAGCGAGAATGTTCTTTTTCACCTTAATCTCATTATAGAAGTGCCCCCTGTACAAGTCAACTATTGTGTTGCGCTATAATTCATACAATGAGGTAAAATGCCTGCTGATATCTCCCTAGTTCCTTTGGTAACATGAGGCATATGGCTTTATGGAAAGACCGTATGCGCATTCTCGAGAGTCTTATACAAGATCTCCATCGGAATGTTTTTATATCAGCTAAATCTTATACTCTTAAGATCATTCCTTTTACCTCGCGACGCTTGCAATCCGTCAAAAGAAAATCGAAAGCCCCCATAATACATTGTTATCGGTATGATCCAACCATTCGTCTTCTTTGTTATGATTAGTAGTAATAACCGGATTTAGATATATCAATTTCCATAATAATTTTGAATTTGTACAGATTGACATTCATGGATCCCTCTGTTATAGAAAAAACAACAGTTTCTGACATGGCAGATAACAATCCTGAAATTCCTGCAATAAGAATTGATCTTAGACATAAGAATGTTTATCTTACCCTTTTACTTCTGCTCTCGATTGGGCTTCTGTTTTCCAACCTTTGGATAGGAGATTTAGGCCAAGATTCCAGTGCATACGCCACTATCTCAAGATCTATTTTGCGGACCAATGATTGGATCGTTCCGCATTATGAACACTGTAGGGAATACAAAGATTGCTGGTTGCATCCTCCTCTATTCTATTGGATGACTGCAATCAGTTTTAAAATTTTTGGAATAAACGAATTCGCAGCAAGGTTCATATCTGCTCTTCTTGGATTTTGTACAATCTTAGTTGTGTATCTTATCGGATACAGAATAAGCAAATCTTACAAAGTGGGTTTTCTATCAGGATTCGTGCTTCTAACCACACAGCCTTTTCTTGATTTAGGCAGAAAATGTCAGCTAGATGTGCCATTTGCTTTCTTCATCGTATTATCGATTTATTTTTTTATATTATCCATCCAGAAAAATGAAAATTACTACATCTTATTAGGCATCTCCACAGGTTTAGCAATTTTAACAAAAGGATTACCAGCAATCTTAATTTTTGGAATCATTTTTTTATATTTTATATTTGTTAAAGACATAAAATCTTTTTTAAGACCCAAGTTTTATTTCTTTCTTCTCTTTTCAATATTAACACTTTGTGTTTGGCTAATTCCCTTAATCCATGCAGGTAAATTAGATAATTTCGTAGACTATTATTTTACAAAACAAATATCATTAAATATCGTTGGGAGTGAAGGCGCAGGAGAATTGAACTTTTTTGGAAGAATGCAAGGTTATCTTTGGTATATCGCTGCTTTAGCAAAAAAATATTGGCCTTGGTTTCCATTTTTAATTCTTTCTTGCTGTCTCAGTATCAAGAAGTTAAAAAAAAACAAAATCTTGTTAATCTTTTTTCTATGGATATTTATTTTACTTTTTGGATATAGTTTGGGAATGACAAAATATTTCAGATATTTAGCTCCTCTTTATCCTGCCTCTGCGTTACTCATCGGAACAGCATTTGCAGATAAGATATCAGAAAAGTTATTTAAAAGAATTTCGCAGTTTTCTTTGATTTTTTTAATCACACTCCTCTTTGCAACATCAGTTTTCCCTTTATATTTTGGAAAAATAGGCGCCCCCAATAAAACAGAAATAAAAAGGATTGCACCTTATATGAAGAGGCTAACTGCCAAGAATGATCACATCGCTGTCTATAAAATGCACTATTGGGGAGCGGTTGCCGAATTTGCATTTTATGTTGATAGACCAATAATGTTATTTGAAACAGAGGAAACGTTTGCATCATTTCTTCAAAAGATGAGGACATTTGGATATTTAGAAAAAGAAGAATTCAATAATCTCTCTGATGAATTTAAAAAGTATTATATGCCTATGTTGGCGACAAAAAATTATTTCCTAATAACACACATTCAAAGTTTTAAGGCTATAAAAAAGGAAATATTTCCTTTTTTTATTCATTAACAAAGCTTCTCAAATTATCTGGTAGAGATACATTATTTCTGATTAGGGAAAGTTCCTTTTCTATCCCCCGATGGCAGATAGAAGGGTAACGGTTCCGACGAATCGCCGGCATCGGGCCCAATTTTGCGCTCGGGATCTAATAAACAGGGCATTTAACCTATTATTTTGAGTTTGATGGTTTTGCGGAGTTGTTCCACGAAGGCGTGTTCAAAGTCATGGATGAGTATAGGGAAAAGTTTCGATAGCCGAGTCCTTTAGAGGCAGGTGGAATACAGTAAGTGTTGCTCAGAAATAAAAATTTATCGGAAAAAAATAAAAGTATTGACATTTTATTTTCAATAATTTATTTATTATGTATATTTTATAGCCAAAGCCAAGAGGAGATACCGATGATCAAGAACGATATCGCTCTTAATATTGAAAAAAATTCTGAATTCAACAGGACAAAAGCGTTGCAAATAGTAGAGACGATATTGGAATCGCTGAAAGAGGCAATGATGAATGATGAGAAGATCGAAATCCGAGGTTTCGCCAGCTTTAAGGTAGTCTCCAAAAAAACTGGATTTGGCCGAGATATCCGAAGAGAAAAACAAATCAAAATAAAAGAAGGAAAACGTATAAAATTCAGGCCCGGCCAGGAACTCAAGAAATCCTGAACTGAAGACATGGTCATTCGTTTCCTCCATAAAACACGAAAACCTTCAACTCCTTCATGAAAAAGTCTAAATTGAAGCCTTTCCCACAGGATGAAATTCAAACATATTCCCTCCAATCGAGAAAGAGTAAAATTAGCATCAAAGAATTCTCTAAACCCTTTTCGCTAAAGGAGGGAATCAATCAGTTCATCGAAAGCCTCCCAGACATTTTAGCAGGAAAGGATTTTAAGGAATTCCTTTCTCTGATGCATAAGGCCAGAAGGAAGAGGAAAGCCATCATTTTTGCTCTTGGAGGACATGTCATCAAAGTGGGATTGAATCCTTTGCTCATTAGGCTGATGGAGGAGGGTTGGATTTCAGGTCTTGCCTTGAATGGAGCTGGTATCATCCATGATTTTGAGATTGCCTATTCAGGGAATACCTCAGAAGATGTCGCGGATCAAATTTCAAGAGGTCGATTTGGAATGGCCCGAGAAACAGGAGATTTGTTAAACAGAGCCATCAATTCCGTAAAGGGACAAGAGGTTGGACTGGGTGCGGCTGTAGGGGAGATGATAGATTCCTCTGATTTTCCTTTCAAAGACTTCAGTATTTTGGGTGCTGCCCATAGACTCGATATTCCAACCACAGTTCATGTTGCAATTGGAACTGACACGATTCATTTCTTTCCCTTAGCTGATGGTGAGGCATTGGGAGGTGCCTCCTTGAGAGATTTTTTTCTCTTCTGCTCTCTTCTCAGAAATCTTGATGGGGGAGGAGTTTTTATCAATGTTGGATCTGCGGTGATTCTTCCCGAGGTTTTTCTCAAAGGCGTTTCTTATGTCAGGAATAGGGGAGTTCCTCTCGAAAATTTTTCAACCGCTGTTTTTGATTTTGTTCACCAATACCGTCCTTACCAGAATGTGGTGAAAAGGCCATTGGGAAAGAAAGGAAAAGGTTTTTATTTTATCGGACATAACGAGATTATGATTCCCCTTCTTGCTGCTTCACTTCAATCGTCATTCGGAAAAAAATAAGTATCTCAGATACTTTACGGCTGGCCGGTCCTTTTATCTACCCTTAATTCTTCATACACAAGCTTAGATCGAGGGACACGTTACCGAATTCGAAAAATCGGTACATGTCCCAGATTTCAATGCATGTTGCATTATGTCTATGAGTAATTCAGGCTGAATATTTGAGCTGATAGTCCATCATGAGATTCCTATAAATTTCTTCTGCTTGCTCCACAGTCTGTTTGATAGAACCATAAGTATTGATGATATAATCAGCGACTTTCAACTTATCCTCGGGAGGAATCTGGCTCGAAATTTTCTTTTGGGCTTCCTTTTTGGTCAACTTATCTCTTTCCATCAGTCTTTTTAACTGGGTAGCTCTGTCGCAGTAAACAACGACGATTTTATCGAAAAAGTCCACAAAGCCTGCTTCGATGGTTAAAGCTGCTACAGAAACGAAGATTTTGTGCTTCCCCTCAGTCCGGAGTTTTTTGATGATTTTCTTTTTTTCCTCCATCACCACTGGATGGAGGATGTTGTTGAGATGAAGCCTCTCCTGTGTATTGGCAAAGATAATAGTTCCCAAAGCATTCCGATTTATCGTTTTATCCGGATTGAGGATTTTTGTACCAAAGTGGGCTACAATGGACTTCCAGGCTGGCTTTTCAGGTTCCATGAGCTGATGAGCGACTTTATCTGCCTCATGGATGTAACAGCCAAGCTGACTAAGAATCTCTGCCACTACAGATTTACCAGTGGCAATTCCCCCAGTTAACGCGACAAGAAGCATGATAAAAAAGATGGCTTATATTTTTTTGGCAGCTTAATTGGTTATTCTTCTGATATGAATTTGAATTTTTTGCTGAATTGAATGGCTACTCCCTGCTTTTTTCCCTTCTTAGTAGGTTTTTCGAGACGTATTGTGAGTCCTCCCAGCTGGAGCTTGACTTTTTTGTCCGGGCTCAATTCACTCGGGACTTCAATCACAAGATTCAACTTAGATCCTACAGTTACGCCTGAATCAAGACAGAAATAAGCTCCTGTAGAGCTGATGTTTTCCAGCAAGGTCTTCTCCTTGAACGATTTTCCTTCAACGACAGCAGGAAGTGGAAGTTCAAAGCGCCACTCATTTCGCCGGTCGACAGCTACATCAGGAGGAACAGAGTTTTTTTTCTTAGCTCTTTTTTCTATTTTTGATTTTGAATTTGATGTTTTTGTCATATTTACCTCTTGAATATCTCCGTAGGGCTAAAAAAGAGCAGAATTGATAGCATACAAGGCAAGTTGAAGACGGCTGTGTGTATCAAGCTTTGCATAGATACTTTTAATATGGGACCGAACTGTATTTTTGCTTATGAACATAGACTCTGCAATCTCATCGTTGCTTTTTCCTTGACCAATCAACCGGAGCACTTGAAATTCTGTTGGAGTCAATTGATCGAGTGTTTTTTCCTTGAGGTCTCGTCCGACAACCGAAATGATGCGGTCCATGATGCTGCTCATCTTGTCACGAGGGAGCCATATTTCTCCTTTGTGGATAACGCGGATAGCATCTCCCAGCTGATTCGATGGATCATTCAAGTCGAAATAGCCTCTTACTCCTGTGTTCATCAGGCTGACGATTTCTTCTTGAGAGGGGATGTTTCCCAAAAGCATAAGTTGAGATGTTGCGAGGCCTTTAGAAAGTTCTCTAACCGCTTTGCATATTTCACGGATGTTGGGTAAGGGTTCTGATTTTGCGAAAAGAATCACATGGGGTTTTAAGGCTTTGATAGATTCAAGAAATGATTCTATGGTACTCTTTTCAATATTGATAACTTCGATATCTGCTGAAGATTCCAGCGCCCTCAGGATTCCAGACAGGATGAGATCTGAAGGGCAGTAGATGAGAACCTTGATCTTTTTTTCTATTGCTACCGATACTTTCTTTTTGTTCATAGCATCCTTTGCTTTCATTACCCCTCTTTGGTTAAATTACTCATTTATCTTCAAGTTATCGGTATGTTATAAAAACAGGAATTTAATGTCAAGTGAAGACTTTATTGAGAGATGATATTATCTAACCCCCCCCTTTGATTTTATGCAGAGGGTTTGATTTTGAAGCTTCTTTCCAGTTGCATAGATACAAGCTGGCTGTTTTTATTATTGGTGTTGCCTTGAACCAAATTAACCTTTCCAGAAACCATCAAACACAGTCGGTTTTCCAATATGATGGTTTTAGGGATTTGAAGGGATAGATGGAGGGGAGTGCCGATCAAAATTTTTGACTTCAACCAAAACAATGCGTTTTGTGCACTGATCGACAAGATTTTTGTGTCCTCTTCGAATTCCATCCCATTGACATCATGACCAGACACCAAAGCAGGAAGAGAGAGCTCAAAAGATCGCTCTCTCTTCGAGACTTTGGTAGCGCCTTGGATGGAGGGTTTATGTGATTCTCTTAGTTCTCTCATTTTGCATTGGATTGTGCCAGATGTTTCAATCATGATCAATCGCTCTTTTAGATGAATTACGGGGTGATTTTTTTTGCTTTCATATCATCGAAAAAGACTAACTCTAAATTGAATGTCGAGTCTTCTGCTGTATCCATCACGAAAAACCGGACTCATCCTTTTTTATGATGTATTTATTTTCGAATTTGAGAGAAACCCGGTGGCGAGGGTCCTGATCTTTAGGCGCTTCCACGAATACGACCCGTCCTTTAATGATGAGTTTCAAGTCTTTTTCATCTGAAAGGTTAGGCGGGAGATCTATGATGAGTTTTAATTCGCTGCCCACAGGAACGGTATTGGCCATCCAAAAGGAGGATCCATTATGGCTGATGTAGGAGAGGACGGTTTTCTCATTGAAAGGATTCCCAAACATATCTTTCCCCTCGATCAAGGTTTGGAGAGGAATATTGAATCCCTGCTCATCAAATCCGAGTCTATTCATATCAATTGATGTGAGTTTTTTTGCCATGTTTGCTTCCTTTTCCTTTATGGCAGGGTTAAAGTGCCATATATTTTTTTACCGGTCAATCACCCTTTTGGATGAAATCAGGGGTGAATTTCGGCGCTCTAGTCTAATCTCTTTGTCACCCCTGGTAATTGAGCTTTTTTTCTCTTATTTCTTATACCAGACATGGATCTTTTTTTTGCTTTCCTGTTTTCACATCAGAGAAAAGAGCGGTTCTCAATTTTTCGCAAATTGACAAAAAAAACAGCAATGGCTAGAATGGCACAAGATTGAACGCGTGGAGTACAAAGTGAGCAAGGACGAACGTTTGGTTACACAGATTACGCCTAAAAGCGAGGATTTTTCGCGATGGTATGTCGATGTCATCAAAAAGGCTGAATTGGCTGATTATGCTCCCATGAAAGGAATGATGGTCATAAGACCTTATGGGTATGCTGTTTGGGAACATATTCAACATCTGTTAGATAAGAGAATTAAGGAATCTGGTCATGTAAATGCCTATTTTCCCTTGTTCATACCTGACAGCTTTCTTCAGAAGGAAACCGAACACCTTGAAGGCTTTTCTCCTGAGGTCGCCTGGGTGACCCATGGAGGGGCAGAGGAACTGGAAGAACGGCTGGCGGTCAGGCCTACTTCAGAGGCCATCATAGGCAACATGTATTCAAAGTGGATCAAATCCTGGAGGGATTTGCCTGTATTGATCAATCAGTGGGCAAACATCGTTCGCTGGGAAAAAGTGACGCGACCGTTTTTACGCACAACAGAATTTTTATGGCAGGAAGGCCACACGGCTCATGAGTCCTTTGAAGAGGCAGAGAAAGAAACGCTGATGATCCTAGGTATGTACAGGGAATTTGCGGAGAATGAATTGGCCATACCTGTTGTTTTTGGGAGAAAAAGCGAAAGAGAAAGATTTGCAGGAGCGTTGGAAACCTATGCCATCGAGGCCTTGATGTCGGACGGAAAGGCTTTGCAGATGGGTACCTCTCATAACCTGGGCCAGCAATTTTCCAAGGTTTTCAACATCCGTTTTGAGGATCGTGATCAAAAACTTCAATATGTTTGGCAGACATCCTGGGGTGTGTCCACCAGACTCGTTGGTGCTGTGATAATGGCCCATGGTGATGATTCTGGCCTCAGATTTCCTCCCCGGATTGCTCCTACTCAAATCGTGATCGTCCCGATTTCCCTCGGAAATTGGAGAACGGAAGTTCTTCCAACAGCAGAGAAATTGGAGAAAGAACTCAGACAGAAAGGCTGGAGGGTTGAGCTCGATGATAGAGAAGAGTTTACACCAGGGTGGAAGTTTTCCGAGTATGAAATGCGCGGAGTGCCACTTCGTATCGAGATTGGCCCAAGAGATATCCAGAAGAATCAGGTGGTTATTGTAAGACGTGATACGATGAAAAAAGAGTCTTTTAACCTGGATTCTGTGATTGATGATGTTCCAGAGATTTTGGACAGTATACAGAGCGCTTTGCTGGAGCAAGCACTCAAGTTTCAGCAGCAAAACACACATGATGTCGAAAATTACGAAGAATTTAAATCTATTTTGGAATCGAAGAGAGGATTCATCAGGACCTTTTGGTGTGAAAAGCAGGAATGTGAAGATCTAATCAAAGAAGAAACTATGGCGACCATTCGGGTGATTCCCCTTGAACAGAATAAAAAGGGCAGATGTGTGTGCTGTGGTTCAGAATCGGATCAATGGGTGTATTTTGCCCGCGCATACTGAATTTGAACTTTTATCTCTTCTGTTATATCATCTTTTTGTCAAACCAATAAGCAAAAACTGATAAGCTGCGGATTCGTTTTGAAAAAGAAGAATTTCGAGAAGCAGAGGGAGAAAATGGTGGAAATCCAGCTCAAAAGGCGGGGGATTCAAAACCAGAAAATCCTTGAAGCCATGAGAAAGGTTCCACGTCATGAGTTTGTCCCTGAAAATATGATCCCTTATGCGTATAATGATGAGCCCTTACCCATTGGCGAGGGTCAGACGATATCTCAACCCTACATCGTGGCCTACATGACCGAAGCCCTTAATTTAAGGGGAAGCGAACGGGTTTTGGAGATCGGCACTGGTTCCGGGTATCAGACAGCTATTCTGGCCGAGATCGTTCGGGGAGTCTTTACGGTTGAGTTAGTAAGCGCCTTATCCTACAAAGCCCAGGAGAATCTAAAAAGATTAAAATACACGAATGTGTATTATAAGATTGGGGATGGAACATATGGCTGGAAAGAGAATGAGCCTTACGATGCTATCATGGTTACAGCTGCACCTGATAAGGTACCAAAGTTCTTAGAGGATCAACTCAAAGTAGGGGGGAGAATGATCATTCCTGTCGGGTCTGCCATTCAAGAGCTGGTTCTCGTTATTCGAGGGAAGCGGAAATGCAAAAAAAGGAGGCTACTCCCCGTGCGTTTTGTTCCCCTTGTAACCACACATTAGGATGAAAAGAAGAACTCCAATTTTTATCTTTTTTGCGGTCTTAATCCTTTTCTTAGCTGCCACTCCAAAAAACCAGAGGTTCATCAAGATTTATTTTCCGGATGGTGATGCTGTCACTGCCGAGCTGGCTGTGACGCCTGAAGAAAGGACACAGGGCCTGATGTTTCGTGAAAAGATCGAATACGATCAGGGGATGCTTTTCATATTCGATAGGGAAGATTTTTATTCGTTCTGGATGAAAAATATGCTTTTTCCCCTTGATCTCATTTGGCTGGACGAGGAGAAAAGAATAGTTCATATCGAGCGCTGTCTTCCACCTTGTGAGGAAGAGCCTTGTCCTTCTTATCCACCTAAAGTTCCTGCCTTATACGTTCTGGAGTTGAAAGCAGGAAGTGCAGAACAGAGAGGTCTGAAGATATTCGATCGCCTCGACTTTATCCTGCCAGAGCTGTGACTCTCATCCAATTCCCAAAATTATACGATATTTATATCTCCGTGATCATTTTTTCCAGTTCTCGAGCTGCATTCTCTGAAGCGACCTTTTCACCAAGAAGGTGGCTGATTCTTCCGTAATGCTCTTTCATCTTTGATCTTACTTTTTCAGAGCTCAAGATCTTCTTTGTTTCTTTCAGAAGATTTTCAGTCATGAAATTTTTCTGGATCAATTCTGGAATAACTTTCTCGCCTGCAAGAATATTCACGATGCTGTAGTTTTTTATTTTGATAAACCTGACGCCCAAAAAATAGGTGAGAGGAAAGATGCGATAGAAAGAGACAACAGGTGTCCCCAACAGAGCGGCTTCTAGATTGGCCGTTCCGCAGGATGAGAGAGCAATATCGCAGTAGGCAAGAGCTTCGTAGTTATCCTGTTTCATGATTTTTACTGTTTCAATATGATTAGGTATGAAGGAAGAAACATATTCCTCATCGAGATTTTCGGCAAGAATCAGAAAAAATTGGGCATCGAACTCGATCTTCATCTTTTCTATTGTCTTGATCAAAGTCGGCATATGATTTTTGACCTCGCTTTTTCGACTGCCAGGAAGGAGGAGAATCAATTTTTTTCGTGAATCGATGTTGTATTTATGGAAAAATTCTTCCTTTGAGAGAGAAACTCTCACTCTTTCCTTCAAGGGATGGCCAACATAGATTGCAGGCATGTTGTTCTGTTTGTAGATCCTTTCCTCGAAAGGAAATATGAGGAGCATTTTTTCTACCGTTTTTTTAATGACCTTTAGCCTCCGGCTTCGCCAGGCCCAAACAGTGGGACTGATGTAATACAAAACCGGGATGGATAATTTTTTGAGGCGTTTGGCTAGACGAAGGTTAAAGTCGGGAGAGTCTATCAGAACTGCGGCAACGGGGCTGTTTTCGAGCACTTCTTTTTTTATCTGCCTGAAGAGCTTGAGCAGGCGTGGTATGTGGGTGATTATTTCAAAGAATCCTACTAATGCGAGTTTGTCCACAGAAGAAATAAGACGTACTCCTTCTGCTGCCATGTATTTTCCGCCAATACCGAAAAATTTAAAGGAAGGCTGGATTTTTTTAAACTGTTGGACGAGTTTTGCGCCGTGTTGCTCCCCTGAGTTTTCCCCTGCAATGATCAGGATGGAGCCCATCAATCCTTTTCTTCTTGCCCATAATATACAATTTCAGGCATTTTTTCTGGGTCCTGACCATAGTAGAAAAGCCATTTATCGTAGCTCTCTTGCTGGTTGTAAATCTTAAAGGACTTTTCTATGGAAGTACTGACTACACCGATAATTCGGGGATTGTCGATAGAGGAGAGGGCGGCATAGGGGGCTACCAAGACCTTTTGAATAGAAGTTGAGGTTCCCGTTCCCTCTTCTCCTGGTGCTCCTTGGCCTCTCTGTCTTACGTTCCTCCTGCCTCCCCTTGCAGGTCTTGATCTTCTGGCTGATGGCCCTTGGGTTAGGAGGATCACATTCCATTCGCCACTTGTGGTCATCGGATCTTTGAATGGTTTCCGCAGACATTTCTCTTCGATCAGTTCCTCGAAGTCTTTGGGAAAAGCTCCAGGTTTTTTTATCTGGAAAAGACGGACAGCTTCCACATATTGTTTTCCCCTGAATATCAGTTCTTCTTCCTTTTCTCTCTGGATTTGTGTCTGCCAAACCGGAACAGCCACCATCAAACCCAAGCTCATGACAAAAAGGACAAACATCAGCAATATGAGTGTGTACCCTTTTGTCTTTCTCATGCGATCGATCCCCATTGTAGAGGCAGACCTACCACGTATTGTATGCTGTTCCGTCCGTCCCAATCTCCTCAGAGCTGGAATGGACATCAACGATTCCAGGAACAACGCCTGACGTCATTTCATCCAGGGTCAACTCCTGCGGCACTTCTACCCAAGTGTCGGATGATTTTGTTATGGGGTCTTCAGGAATTTTCATTAAATATTCTTCATCCACCAGAATTTGGAGAGATTCTGGATATTTGCCTTTATCCACATAATACTGGTTGATCAGCGTTCTCATGGTGTAGAGGTCATCTTTAAGTACGGTTTCGCGAGCGAATTTTGCTGCATTTTTGTATTGAGGGAGGCTGAGACCCACAAGTATTCCGATGAGGGTAAACACAATGATAAGTTCGATCAGGGTAAATCCCTTTTCCTTTTTTCCCATAGCCATTATTATCTACCAGTCCTTGTATTTTGTCCCATCTAAGGCAGTACCCAGGCTTTTGGTGTAGATGTCATAGACGTTTTCTCCTCCCCAGTTGTCACTGTCTGGATCATCCTGGTAGGATCTCAGTCCCCAATCATAGGAGTTGGTCATAGGGTCCTTGGGGATTCTTCTCAAGAATTTCATGACTTTTGTATCGCTCTCTTCGTTACCCTCTTTGAGCTCAACTCCTTCAATTAAGGCTTCTAGGTCTGGAGGATACCCTTCTGTGTCATCCTCGACTTCGATCTTCTTTTCATCTGAAAGTTTTTTATAGGCATCGATGGCCTCTCGAATTATTCTCAGGTTTCTTCGCAGTTCGATTTCCTTTTCTCTTTTGACCGCCACCTTGGCAAGAGGGATGACAGCCCCAGCGAGTACAGCCAGAATAGTCAGGGTGATAATCATCTCGACTAGAGTAAATCCCTTATTTTTCTGGCTGAACCCCTTCATGACTCCGCCATTAAAACCGATTTCGAAACTTACGATCGCTATGACCGAAATATTTCTTCTTGTGAGGTCTGTTAGATTCAGAAGAACTGGAATCGTTAGCCTCCAGCGCTTTTTTGCTCAGCTTGATCTTGTTGTCCTCATCGACCGATAGGACCTTGACCTGAACAGTCTGTCCGAGCTTTATCACGTCTCGGATACTTCTGATCCGTCGATGAGCAACTTCTGATATATGAAGCAGGCCGACAATATTGGGAAGTATCTCTACAAATGCTCCATAGTCTTCGATCCGGACAACTCTTCCTGTGTAAGTTTTTCCAACCTCAGCCTCGACGGTGATCTCTCTTATCATTTCCTTGGCCTTTTCCGCCGATTCCATGTCATAGGAAGCGATAGTGATCTTTCCGGTCTCCTCGATATCTATTTTTGCATGGGTTATCGCAAGGATTTTTTTGATATTTTTTCCTGCGGGCCCGATCACATCAGAGACTTTTTCAGGATTTATGAAAAGATTTATAATCCGCGGCGCATATGGTGAGATATTTGGCCGTGGCTCTGATATAGCTTCATTCATTTTCTCCAAAACTTTTAGTCGCGCATCACGGGCTTTTTGGAGTCCTTCTCTGAGAATTTCTATGCTAATTTGAGAGATTTTGAGGTCGAGCTGGATGGCTGTTATTCCCTTTTCTGTTCCGGCTACTTTGAGATCCATGTCACCGAAGTGATCTTCTAAGCCAGCTATATCCGTCAGGATCGCGTAATCGTCGTTTTCCTTGACGAGTCCGATTGCGATCCCCGCCACGATCATTGACAGAGGGACTCCGGCATCCATCAGGGAAAGCACCCCTCCACAGACTGTAGCCATGGATGAAGAGCCATTTGACTCCAATATGTCGGAAACGATTCGAATCGTGTAGGGAAAACCTTCTTCGTTTGGGATAGAAGGAAGGATGGATTTCTCTGCCAAAGCCCCATGTCCGATTTCTCTCCGGCCTGGACCTCTTAGGAACGAAACCTCTCCAACACTGAAGGGAGGAAAATTATAATGAAGCATGAATCTTTTCTCCCCCTCCTCTCCCAAGCCATCTATCCTCTGGACGTCTTCAAAAGTCCCCAACGTAACTGTTGCGAGACACTGGGTTTCACCCCTTGTGAAAAGGGCAGAACCATGAGTGCGGGGCAACAATCCGACTTCAATGGAAATGGGCCTTATCTCGTCGAATAGCCGTCCATCAACTCTTTTTTTATCTTTTAAAATTAAATTTCTTACTTGTTTTTTCTGGATATCGTAAAAGATTTTGGTTGTTTCAGCGATTTCTTCTTCGTCTTCCTCTGGAATGTTTTCAAGAAGATGGTCTAGAATTTCTTTTGTTTTTAGCTCTCTTTCCTTTTTCAGCTTTATTTGGACGGCTTCTGTTAGCTCATGTGAGATTTCTTTTTTGATCTGATCTAATTTAACCTGGTCGAGCTGAGATGCTTCGAATTCACGTTTCTTGACCTGGAGATTTTCGTAAAGGTCTTTCTGGGCTTGAATTATTTTATTTATTGTTTCCTGAGCATATAATGTACCTTTGATGATTTTTTCTTCGTCAATTTCAGAGGCTCCGGCCTCGATCATGACGATTCCGTCTTCTGTTCCCACAACGACCATGTCGAGAAGACTTGTTTCTAGCTGGCTGACTGTGGGATTGATCACAAACTCATCATTTATACAGGCAACTTTCACAGCTCCTATGGGTGTCGTAAAGGGGATATCCGAAAAATAGAGAGCCGCTGATGCCCCGATGATACCTAGAGTGTCAGATTCGTTCTCCAGGTCCGCAGAAAGGAGGAGGGCAACGATCTGAGTATCAAAATAGTAACCTTCGGGGAAGAGCGATCGTATCGGTCTGTCTATCAGTCGACTGATGAGGATCTCTCTCTCAGAAGGCCTCCCTTCTCTTTTGAAAAAACCGCCCGGGATTTTGCCGGCTGCGTAAGTGTTCTCACGGTAATCTACGATCAGAGGAAGAAACGATTTTTCTTCTTTGGCCTCTTTTTTGGAGGTGGCGGAGACAAACATGATGGTGTCTCCATAACGAATCAATGCAGAACCATCGGCTTGTTTACCGATTTTGTGAATTTCTACGGATAGAGTACGGTTGTTGATTTCAATTCTTATTGTTTGGTCTGACATTTTGAACCCCGGAGCTTATGCCTATTTTCTCAGCTTCAGCTTTTTGATTACATTTTCATAACGCTTGACATCCTGCTTTTTCAGGTATTCCAGAAGCCTTTTCCTCTGTCCGACCAATTTCATTAGGCCAGTCCGGGAATGATAGTCCTTTTTATGAGTGGAAAAGTGTTCTGTCAAATAGTTAATTCTGTTGGTTAAAAGGGCAATTTGTACTTCTGGGGAGCCTGTATCATTAGGATGAACCTTGAATGAATCCATGATTTTTGCTTTTTCTTCCTTATTCAACACCAGTTTTTTCTCCTCCTGTAATCAATGCTATACACTTATAGAAGATGATAAATAATACTACCAAAAAATAATACACTTGTAAATCGCTAATTGTTAAGGAGGATAAAGAGTCCTTGCTGTTGAGGAGTTGAGCGATTTGTTTTATCATGAAAAGGAGGTCTTTATTCTTGTGTTAAACGCGAGGACAAAAATCATTTTGCTCTTCTCCTTCAATCTGATCCTGATAAGTGTGAGCTGGCTTATGGCCTGTTATGCCTATCCGAAGCTCCCTGGGAAAATTCCCTTCTGGATCAATTTTATCGGACAAAAATCCATGAGCGCTGAAAAATCTCCCTTTTTCTTCAGCTATGCTTTTTTCCAGACACTTCTTGTCATCATATTTTTAGTCATCATCCATTTGAAACATCGCAGAGAAAAAGACCGCGTTCCTTCTTCAGTGCATGATTTACAGAAAGAGTTTATTCTTTTGGTGCTCATTTTTTTCCAATTGATATTTATCCATATACAGAGAAGCCTAGTCCTAATGGCTCACAGAGTGGAGCAGGGGATAAGACCCTTTTATTTCTACTCTGTGTTCGGAATTATTTTGATTCTCATTCCATACTATCGTATGCGTCTGAAGGCACTGGGGAAGAGATAGATAAACAGGGATGAGATATGTGATGTTTATTTTAATTTTTCTAGGGAGTTCTTCCTTTTCAAGATAGCCTGAGCATATTTAGACTCAAAACCACCCATTTTCTCTTGAACCTCTTTTAACTTTGCCTCAATTTCTTCTAATGTCATTCTGTTTATCTTTTTCTTCTTTTTGGGTGGGACTTCTTTGAGCTCAGGTGCAGCAGCTTCTTTTTCTTCCGCTTTTGCTTCCTCTCGTTCTTCTTTCTTCTCTTCTTTTGGCTCTTCCTTTTCTACGATCGCTTGTTCTTCTTTCTCCTTACCCTTCTTTTCTTCTTCTCTTTCCTCTTCAGCGGTCTTTTTTTCTTCTTCTTCTTGCACCTTTATTTCTTGTACTTCTTCTTTCTCTTCTTCTTTTTTTTCTTCCTCAGTCGGTATGTTTTCTTCCTCTTTTTTTTTATCTTCTGGTTTTTCTTCTTTTTTTAAAGGTTCTTTTTTTTCTGCTGCATCTTCTTCCTTTGCTTCTTTTCCTTTCTCCTCTTTCTCCGGTTCTTTTTTGGTCTTTTTTTCTTTCTCTTGGGAAGCTGCATCCTTCCGACTTTTTTTCTGCGAGGGCTTGCTTTCCTCAGAGCTTACTTTCTGTTTTCCCTTTTTTTCTTCTTTTTCTTCTGGCATTTTGTCCTTCCGAGTTTTGCGTATATTATATTTCCGGTAGAAATACAGGTTTAATTAGCTTACCAAAAATCCGCTCAAAAATAAACATCTTTGGTGGAAGTGCTTTTCCGGCTGTCTTGCACTCCAAAGGGGAATTTAGTATAGTCTGGAAAACATGTACGTGCTTTATTCCTTCCTGCTCTTTACGTATCTTCTTTTTTACTTCCCGATTTATTATGTCCGGGTTCGGTTCCATAAGGGAGAGAGCCTTCATCTCCGCCAAAGGCTTGGTCTTTTGCTTGGAGAAACAGGACTCAACAGGAGATCCATCTGGATCCATGCTGTCTCTGTAGGAGAAGTGCTCTCCCTTCAGAATTTGATCAGCGAAATCAAAAAACATCATCCCGATTGGACCATCAATTTTTCTTGTTTGACGAATTCCGGATTTCACATGGCAGAGCAGAAGCTGAAGGGTGTGGACAAAATCTTTTTTCTCCCGCTTGATTTCAAATTTGTCGTTAAGAGATTTTTTCGAAAGATAAAGCCCGATGTGTTTGTTCTCGCGGAATCGGAATTTTGGCCAAACCTTCTGAGAGTGGCTCATGAACGAACAAGAGGAGTGCTCCTTGTGAATGGCAGGATCTCTTCTCGCTCCTTCCGGCGGTATAAAAATATAAGATTTCTGATAAAGCGAGTGCTCCTCAACATAACTAAATTCTTGGTGCAGACAGACAGCGATAGGGAAAAGCTTCTTCAGATTGGCGTTGATTCCTCTCTCATCGAAGTAGCTGGAAATCTGAAGGCTGAAATCGATCTTCCTGTTCTCTCCCAAGAAGATTTGACAAAAATACGGAATGATTTGAACATCCCAGAGACAACGAAGCTGGTAGTTGCAGGAAGTGTTCGAAAAGGAGAGGAGCAGGCACTTCTTGATGCTTTTTTGGATGCAAAAAAAAAGAATCCGGATCTTCTGCTCATTCTCGCCCCTAGACATCCAGATAGAGCGGATGAAGTAGAGGCGATTTGCCATGGATATCCATTCGATGTAAAAAGGAGGACGAAGATTCATAGAGGATCCCGATGGGATGTATTGATTTTGGATACCCTCGGAGAGTTGGCAAGATTCTATGCTCTGTCAGATGCAGCTTTCGTCGGAGGAAGTTTGATTCCCTGGGGGGGACACAATCTGCTCGAGCCCGCATTCTATGCCAAACCGTTGTTTTTTGGTCCTCATATGGATAATTTCGCCCATCTCGCAGATACTTTTATCCATGATGGTGCGGCACGAGTTGTCGAGACCAAAAAGGATCTGGTGAATATGCTCTGTATGGAAGATGAAAAAGGTCTTCACGAGATGGGACAGAGGGCTCGATTGACACTTCAATCTCTGCGAGGGGCTACGAGAAGAGCACTTCAAACAATAGAAAATTTGATGTCTGGACCATGAGGAAAATGAGGCGTCCTGCAACTTTATTTGTCATAGTTACGATAAGCCTGGGATTGATGGCACCCGCAGGTTCGATGGGTGCCGAACAAGACTCTCTTGACTACAGGCTGAATAAAGAGTTTTTAAAAAGATTCGGATTAGACGTTCACGAGATCATTAAAGCCCCCGCGAGCTGGCAGGGTCAGGACTTCTGGCGGTTGACGGCGATTCTGGGAGCAGGAACATTACTGTATGTTTTTGATGAGAATATCGATAACTGGTCCCAGGAGCGTCGGACTCCCTCATCGGAAGATGTGGCTCAGCTTGGATCTGCACTCGGGAACGGAGGAAATCTAGCTGCATTGATGGCTACCTTATATGTCACAGGGGAGATTTTTGGCAATCGAGGTTTGAGGAAGACAGCTCTCCTCAGCCTGGAGAGCTGGTTGACTTCAGGAGCGGTTGTGCTCGGCATGAAAGCGATCGCCGGACGAGCTCGACCCTATACGGATAAAGGACCCTATTCGTTCCATCCCTTCACTTTTCGTTCGGATCACTACTCTTTTCCCTCGGGCCACGCGACATCTGCCTTTGCAGTGGCTGCAGTTATCTCAGATCAGTCGGATAGTCTAGCCATCGATATTTTGGCATTTTCATTGTCGACTTTCGTGGCAATATCGCGGCTTCATGAACGAAAACATTGGGCATCGGATGTATTCATAGGGGCAGCAATCGGCTATTTTATCGGGAAGAAAATTTCCGGATTGCATCAGGAAAAAGATCAGAAAAATATCCAAATAGGGTTTTGTCTTTCTCCTCGGATGAAGGGATTGACTGTCTCGTTCTCTTTTTGAATATAATTCCAGTTATAAAGACGCAGATCAGAGAGGAAAAGATGACACTCTAGACCCTTACCCCAGGTGTCATTATAGTCTGGAGCAATCCAGTTGGATTCTGAGTTTCTAGAATAACTGGGAGGAGGAAAAGGACGTTCCTTCACGCTCAACCTTTCTTATATGCTTTATCCCTTCAATAATCGGGGGAAACTTTAACAATTCTTGGCTCTCAACACCCCACGTCGTGAATAAATGACCGAGCATTTGGGGGCTCTTAAACTGAAAGCTGTATCGGATCAAGGATTTAGTGGCCTCAGGCTTCCTCCATCCTGCAGGGAGCACGCGAAAACCTTTCTCAATGAACATGGGAATCGATGGGTATTCATCCATCTGTTCATAATGCCAAGGACAGATTATAATGTCTTTGGGGATCAAGTCTACTGCTGGGGCTGTACCGTTTATAGAGGACTCCCATTCGCCAAAGGCATACTTCTTGCCGTCAATCAAACGGTCACCCCACATCAACATTTCAACACCACGTTTTTTCACAAGATGTTCATATAATTCATTTACAGTCTTTGCGTAAAGCTCAGCAGGATCCATCCCTTTGGTTGAAGGGGAAAATTCGTCCCCGAGTAAGAACACTTCGTCCATTCCGACATGAATGGCATCCGCTTCAAACGCTTCAATCAACTCGTCCATTAACTCGAAAATGATTTGATTGATTCTTGGATTCATAGGATCCCATTCTCGGCAATATATGTCTTTATTCTCGGGATAGGCTCCAGGCGTAGTGTCAAATTCCGGATACTCAATCAGAAGGGGATAAGTTTCTTCTTCCCAAGATTGATGACCAAGACTTTGAAATTCTGGTATCAATCGAATGCCATTCTTCCGACAGAGAGCTGCAAATTGATGTGCTGCGTGCTTTGTAATGGGTTTATTCCCTCTTCTTAGTTCAGGATGCGATTCATAATCAAAATTGTAATCCACTTCAAAAATGATTACGTTGATGCCCATCTTAGCTAGCAGGAGTATATTATTGCTGAGGTCTTTGAGATCATCGTCGGTGTTGTAGTCTAAGAGATGAACAGCCCGCCAATTCATACTTGCCTCTGGTATTCCTCTTTGCACTTGAGGAGATACACATCCCAACATCAGCACAAGCAGAACAGATAAAAAGACGCATCTTGCTGTCATAAAAATCTCTCCTTTTTCAAGCCGCCAGGCTGTGACTCAACTGCTGGATCGATCTCAAGATAACAGGTCATTCAGACCAACATTTTTGGCAGTAGGGGATTGAGCCCAAGAAGTATTTTGTAGGTCGAGACTTTGGCCCAGCGGGCCAATTCATCGGCAGATAATTTTTCGTTTCCCTGAGATCCGAGCAGGACAGCCTCGTCTCCCACATCGATCTGGGAATCGAGATGAAGGCGCACCTCGAGATGATTGGCTGTGATGGACCCGATTAGCGGAAATCTCTGACCCTTGATTAAAACCGAGCCTTTTCCGACTGCCTTGGATGGATAGCCGTCAGAATACCCAACGGAAAGAACAGCGATTTTTTCTCTGTGAGTTGCTTTATAGACCCTGTGATAGGAGACTGAATCGCCCGGCCGAAGATATTTCACCGCCGCAACACGACTCTTGAATTGAAGAACAGGTTTGAGAGAAAACAGGTCTGTTTCTTGCGTTTTTTCTGAAGGATAGTAGCCATAGAGCAGAATGCCGGGCCTCACCATATCCAGATAAGATGACTCTGAGTCACAAAGTCCAGCACTGCTCAAGGCATGTTTGCGTCCGAGCGAAATCCCCCTCTCTTTCGCATCCCTGCAAAGAGCGAGAAATCGTTCCATCTGGACTTTATCGAACTCAGGATCTTCGGTTAAAGTGGTAGAAATTCCCTGAAGGCGTAAAGCCTTCAGAGCGGCGGCTTTTTCGATGTAAGTCAAAGCTTCATGGTAAGGGATGCCCATTCTTCCCATTCCTGTATCTATATGGATATGAACCTTGACCGTCTTACCCATTTTTTTTGCGTTATGGCTGAGGAGTTGAATTTCCTCAGTGAAAACCGACTGAGAGATGTCATATCTGGTCAGGAGACTAGTATCTTGCGGAAAGAGAGGTCCAAAATTCAGGATGGGGCACTTGACACCAATCTCTCTGAGTTCGATGGCCTCTTGGAGTTTGCACACCATCAGTGCGTCGATACCTTTACTATCCAGAAATCGGCCCACTTCTTCCAGGCCATGTCCGTATGCATTCGCCTTGATAACAGCCATGATGGGAACTCGAGCCCTTTCTCTCACCCTGTCAAGATTCCAGGCCATGTTCTGAAGATTCAACTCGATCCAGGTGTCTTTGCCGGGGGCCTGATTCTCACTCAGCAAGGGGAATAATCTAGATTTCGCTGCAGCTTTCTTGGTGAGGACAAACGGTAAACTCAGCCCTGCGAATTGAAAAAAATCTCTTCTCGTAAATTTCATGCGCTCCCTCCTCAAGATTCAGTCTTCAGAAATTGTATACAAAGATATGAAACAGATCTTTTGATCTATTCATTTTATCCCATTTTTATCCTTCGATATATACTTTTTTTATCATGAATAGAGAGATGCGTTGTTGAGGTTGGATTTGGCATGTGTATGGATTATAATGCACAAGATGCGAAAGACATTTATCCTTCCGGTGATTTTGTTTCTGGGATTCCTGCATCTTTTTCCCACGCAGGAGAAGCCGCATCAAACAGGAGATCTCGCGTTGGATCTGGAGTTCAGGGCTCTTCACCCAGGAGAAGCTGTAAAAGTGCGGCTCAAAGGAAGGTATGATATCAAGTTGGCCGATATTTATTTTTTGGGATCGAAACACACCATGGGCAAAGGGCAAAGTCCTTCTGATTGGATGGCTTTTATTGGACTCGATCTTGGAATAAAGCCCGGGACTTACAAAATTGATATTTCTGTCCTGTTCAACGACGGAAGCTATGGAAACATTTCGAAAGAAATTCTGGTTCTGGATAAAGAGTTCCCTGTGAAAGAGCTCTGGGTTAAGCAGGAATATGTCACCCCGCCCCCAGAAGTCCAGGAAAGAATCAAAATAGAATCAGAGCTTCTCAGACAGATCTATGCCATCTTTACTCCTGATTGGCTGGGAGAGGGCAATTTCATCATCCCCTCCGACGGTGAAATGTCTCCCAATTTTGGGGAAAGACGTATCTTCAATAACCAGCCCCGCTCTTCCCATGGCGGTGTGGATATTTCTTCTCCTTATGGTTCTCCGGTTCGAGCTTCTAATTCCGGACGAGTTGTCTTGGCCAACGATCTTTATTTTGCAGGAAAGACAGTGGTCATCGACCATGGTTTAGGTGTTTTCACCCAGTATCTACATTTTTCAAAGATCATCGCTCAAAGAGGAGAAACGGTCAAAAAAGGAGACATCATCGGAGAAATAGGATCTACCGGTCGAGTGACCGGTCCTCACCTCCACTGGGGTGTCAGGATATTCGGGACTCGGGTTGACCCGCTTTCCATCCTGAGCCTTGAATTCGACTGAATACCCTGGGCTATTCTTGCTCTTTCAAATACTTTGAGAGCCAGCTGAGAACACTCCTCCACCAGAGCTGGGCATTTTGAGGTTTCAAGACGAAGTGACACTCGTCCGGAAAATAGATCATCTTCGAGGGGACTCCCATTCTCTGGAGGGCTGTGAAGAACTGAAAACCCTGGGTTATAGGAACACGGAAATCCAACTGGCCGTGGATTACCATACACGGTGTCCTAAAATTTTTGGCATAAAAGCTGGGCGACCACTTTTCGTACATCTCAGTATTTTCCCAGGGGGGACCTCCGAATTCCCACTCAGGAAACCATAGCTCCTCTGTGCCTCCGTGCATAGAACGAAGATCGTAAACCCCGGCATGGGAGATCAGGCAGTCGAACCTGTCGGTGTGGCCCTCGATCCAATCGATCATATATCCGCCGTAGGAAGCTCCGGCAGCTCCAATTTTCCTGAAGTCAATAAATCCATAGTTGGAAAACAGATGGTCCAAGGTGAGCATGATGTCATCAAAAGGTTTTCCACCCCAGTCTCCGGTGATGGAATCTGTGAAATCCTGCCCGTATCCTGTACTTCCATGAAAATTGACCATGGCCACCACATACCCGGGTGATGCAAACATTTGAGCGTTCCAGCGGTAATGAAAACTATCTGCCCAAGCACCTTGAGGACCTCCATGGATGAGCATGACAAGTGGATATTTTGTCGATGGATCGAAAAAGGGCGGCTTCACCAAGAATCCGTGCACTTTGTCTCCTTCTGCACCATCGAACCAGAATTCTTCTGCGGCATTCATTTCGATGCCGGAAAGAAGCCCAGAATTCATGTCCGTGAGTTGATCGATCTTCTTTTCTTTTAAGTCATACGAATAGATTTCAGATGGACGATGCGTCGCCTGTTTCAGGAAATATACGGTCCGTGCATCGGGAGAAAGTTGGACCGATCCGATTGTGTGCCCTTCGAGCAGTCTTTCTGTCGTGGGTTCGTTCAAAGATACTCGCGCAAGGACATTCCGGCCGTTTTCTTCGAAAGTGAAAAAGACGGATTGACTGTCCGGTGCCCAAAGGATCTCGTCCACCGAGCGGTCTAAGGAATCGGTGAGATTCATAGTCTCCTCAGTCTCGCGTTCGTAAAGAATCAAGCTGTATTTGTCGGCCTCGAACCCTGCTCGTGCCATAGCCCGATAAGCGATGTATTTTCCATCCGGAGAATAGTGGGGAGAATTGTCATTGGCTTTGTTTGAGGTAATTTTTACCGGATCTCCTCCTGTCACCGGATACGTGAAAAGATCGTTGTTCGTTCCCAGACTCATTTTGAGCTCTGGATCGTCATTCCGCACAAAACAGATTTCCTCTCCGTCAGGTGAAAAAACATAATCCTGGCGGCTGCCCAAAGAAATCGGGGGTGTATCGTAATCCCCTGGCGTGACATCCTGAGCTTCTCCACCTTCAGCAGGAATGACGAAAACGTGGCTTCTCATACCGTCTCTCCAGGCATTCCAATGACGGTAGAGCAGCTCGTCGAAAATCTTGGCTTTCACATCGCTTTTTTCCTTATTTTCCATCTTGGCTTTGTTGCAATCGTCGTCAGGACATTCAGGAAAAACGGATGAGGAAAAAGTCATGTGTTTTCCAGTTGGGGACCAGATGACTCCGGATGCACCAGTGGAGAGGGTTGAGAGTTGATGGGCTTCGCCTCCACGCGTATCGATCATCCAAATATGCGGGCTCCCGCTTCTTGTGGAGATAAAGGCGATTTTTTCCCCATTTGGGGACCAGCGTGGGTGAGAGTCTGTCCGGGGACTGGAGGTGAGCTTCCAGGGTTCGCCTCCCCCTGTTGAGATGACCCAGATATCACTGTTGCTCACATTTTTTTCAAGGTCCATCTCCGTGACGACATATGCTATTAAATCTCCCTTAGGTGATAATTGTGGATCACTGATTCGTTTGATCCGGATGAAGTCTTCGAATGAGAGGGGATGTTTTTCCGCATAGGTCTTGAGGGAACAAAAAAGGAGCAGTAGGGATAAACATGTTGCTATTTTCTTTTTCATAATCTCTCCTTTCTTACCTTAATTTATTTAGTCACAGCCCTTTCGTCAAGCCCTGAGGAACGAAGGCGATTTATGACGATATCCGTTCTGATCCTTGGTTCAAGATACTTTTAGAGGAAATTAGATTGGAAAAATAAGCGCCAGGATAATTACGGGTAGCAAAACCCTTAACAATCTTGATACTTACGGTATCTGTCTAAATATTACCTCTTATTGACATCCTAGCTACTGCTCTCTATAGTATAGGCTTAAATTGCAGGATACCCATGAGTAGAGAGAAAGAAACCAAGATGGACACTCCTTTGGTCGAAGCCATTCGAAAAGCATATAAGTCTGGACAGGAAGACGAGGCACTCGAACCTATAGTTGCTGTCGATTCTACAAACAAGCCCATCGGAAGGTTTCAAACTGGAGACTCTGTCATTTTTTATGATATCCGGGGAGAAAGAGAAATCGAATTGACCGAAAGCCTGACCAATCCTGAGTTCCCACATTTTCCAGCCGAAGAAGATCTCCGTTTGAATTTTGTGACCATGATCGAATACAGCTCTTCACTCGATGTCAGGATAGGATTCCAAGCGGATGGAGAATTAAAGAACACCTTGACTGAAGTGATCACTCGAGCTGGCAGGAAGCTTTTAAAGATCGCTGAGTCTGAGAAGGCGATCCATATCGGATATTTTTTAAACGGTAAAAGAGAAAAGACATTTCCTGGGGAGGAGAGGATCATCGTTCCTTCGCCAGAAAATGTGGACAATTATGCGCTCGTTCCAGAAATGAGCGCTGATAAGGTGGCCGACGAAATATGTTCTAGTCTCATTGATTCCTCTTCAGAGATCATTATAGCGAACCTGGCCAACGTAGACGTTGTCGGACACATCGAAGACAGAAAGGCGATTTTGAAGGCTGTAGAGGCTGTAGATCATGCACTGGGGAAGATCACTGAAGCCTGCCGCCAAACAGGAACGACATTGATCGTCACTGCCGATCACGGGACAGTGGAAGAATGGCTCTATCCCGATGGGGCCGTTAACACCGGACACACTCAAAATCCCGTTCCCTTCATTCTTGCCGATTTTTCTGCTGAAAATCCAGAGCTCTGGGATGTGCGGGATAAAGGGGAACTCATCGATGTGGCTCCCACGGTTCTCAAGTTGTTGGGACTGGACAAACCTCAAGAAATGACTGGGACGAGTTTGATCCAGAATTTTTCCGATAAGGCAAAATCTGAGCGGAAAATTTTGCTCTTGATCCTGGATGGATGGGGGATGAGAGAGGACAAAAGAGGTAATCTTATCAAAGAAGCCCATACTCCCAATTTTGATGCCTTGTGGTCTCGATTTCCCCACACGCTGCTGGCTTCTGCAGGAGAAGCGGTGGGAATGCCTGCGCATACCGTGGGCAATTCTGAGGCCGGACATCTTCATCTGGGAGCGGGAAGACACATTTTTTTGGATCGGGTGAAGATCGATCGGGCCATCGAGGATGGGAGTTTTTATCAAAATTCTGCTTTCTTATGGGCCATGGAAGAGGCGAAAAAGAAGAGCAACGCTCTGCATCTTTTGGGGATAGTGTCCCATTACAGCTCACACGGATCGATCGAGCATCTTTTTACCCTGCTGCGGATGGCGAAAAATATGAATCTGGAGCGAGTTTTTATCCATGCTTTGATCGGGAGGAGGGGAGAGAGACCGGAGAGTGGAGCGATTTATGTGGCCAAAGTGGAGGAGATGTGCCGCGAGCTCAGCCTCGGTCGAGTGGTCACGGTTATCGGACGCTTCTGGGCCTTGGATAGAGAGTTCAACTGGGATCGGGTGGAAAAAACATACAGGGCTTTGGTCAGAGGAAAAGGCACACCGGTTCCTGTCGAGGATGAATAACTGCACTGAAAATATGAGTTCTAGGGAACTTTTTTACTGCGGACACGTATTGTTCATAAGAAGGACAGAAAGAAATTGCTGAATCGATGAGTGTAAAAATAAAAGACATCCATTTCAGTTACGGGAAGGTGAAGGCTCTGGATGGGGTCGATGTCGATCTTCCCAAAGGAGCCATAGGTCTTCTCGGACCAAACGGTGCGGGCAAGAGCACCCTCCTTCGAATTCTCTTAGGATTTTTAGTTCCAAACAGGGGAGAGGGGACTGTACTCGGTTATGATATCAGACAGCAGCAGACCTTGATCCGCCGCTTCGTTGGATACATGCCTGAAGACGATTGTTTTATCCCGGGTATGGACGGTGTGTCTTTTACATCTTATATGGGCGAGCTTTCAGGAATGCCCCGTCAAGAAGCCATGAAGAGGGCTCATGAAGTTCTCTTCTACGTAGGTCTGGAAGAGAGTCGCTACCGTCAGACCGAAACCTACTCCAGCGGGATGAGACAGCGTCTCAAACTCGCTCAGTCCATTGTCCATGATCCCAAGCTTATCTTTCTCGACGAACCTACGAGCGGTCTGGATCCCCAGGGGAGAAAGGAAATCCTGGAACTCATCATGGATATCTCTTCCAAAAAGGACATTCAGGTTTTGATCTCCTCTCATATCCTGCCCGATATCGAACAGACATGCTCCTATGTCGTGATCTTGGATAAAGGTAAATTGGCGGCTCAGGGACAGATCAGCGAGCTCAAGCAGGTCCAATACAGCCTTTATGAATTGAGAGTCAAAGGTGAAGAAAAAGCCTTCTTGAAGAGACTGGAGGAGACAAAAAGTAAGGTCGATGAAACTGAAGATAAGCTTCTACGAGTGTATCTTCCTCCTGGGTTCAATCCTCAGGAAATTTTCCGCATTGCAGCCGACGAACAGGTCCAGATCAGACACTTCGTAAAGAGCCAAACTTCACTCGAGGACCTCTTTGCCAAAGTGGTGGGAGTGGATTGATGACCATCAAGGAGAAGGGATACACCCACTGGGATGGCGAGTTGAAAGACGGTCGCTTTCCCTGGTGGCCGATCACGCGCTTCGGAATCAAGCTGACTTTCAAGAGAAAGTTTTTCAAGTTTTTATTTGCTTTAACGCTCCTTCCTGCCCTCGTTTGGCTGGTCGGCATTTATATATCTGAGCGACTGGAGGATTTTAGTTTTATGGTGAGGGGAGATCAGACAGATTTTCTGAATGTCAATCCCAGTTATTTCAATACCTATTTCACCAATGATTTTTTACTGTTCATGATGATCATGATCCTGGTCTTCTGCGGGGCAGGCCTCATCTCGGACGATCTGAAGCACAACGCTCTACAGCTCTATTTTGCAAGGCCTTTGAAGAAACAGGACTATCTGTTCGGAAAAGCCGCTGTCATTTTTTTCTTTTTGTTCATTCTAACCCTTGTGCCTGGGCTGATATTCATCCTCATGAAGCTGATATTCGCAGGAAATTTTAAATTTATCAATTCTTATCCCTGGCTCCCCCTTTCCATTATTGTGTATTCTACTCTTCTTACGAGTTTTTTCGCTCTGTATACCCTCCTACTTTCCTCTGTAGGTAAAAACCGGAGATACGTGGCCATCCTCATATTCGGGATTTATATCTTTTCGGATATTTTTTATGGAATCTTTTACGGAATATTTCGAAGCCAATACTTTTCTCTTCTTTCCATAAAAGTCAACCTACAGCAGGTCGGTGCAGTCCTGTTCAATCAAAGAACTCCACAGAACGTGCCCTGGCTTTATTCTCTTTTGATCATCCTCGGCATCTGCGTGCTGTCCGGCCTTTTCCTGAATAAAAAAGTCAAAGGAGTGGAGATCATAAAATGACCGCCGTTATCCAGACTCAGAACCTGTCCAAATGGTACGGGAACGTTCTGGGCTTGAGCGATGTGACACTTCAGATTGAGCCCGGGATAACCGGGATCCTCGGACCGAACGGTGCGGGCAAATCTACATTTCTCAAACTCATAACCGGTCAGATCAAACCAAATATCGGCAGGGTCATGATCCACGGTCAGAATGTCTGGAACAATTATGCAATGTTTGCACAGATAGGATTTTGTCCAGAACAGGATTCTTTTTATGAAGAATTGACCGGGTGGCAGTTCCTTACCAATTTATTGAAACTCCACCATTTCTCACCGGAAGATATAAATGCGAAAGCTGAAATAGCCTTGGATATCGTGGAACTAACCAAAGATAAGGATAGAGTCATACGATCCTACAGCAGAGGTATGAGGCAGAGGCTGAAGGTCGGACAGGCAATAGCCCATGATCCAAATATCATCATTCTGGATGAGCCTTTGAACGGGCTTGATCCTCTAGGGAGACGCAAGATCATCCGGCTTATTAAAGAGTACAAGGGCGAGGGGAGGATGATCGTTGTCTCCAGCCATGTCCTCCCTGAAATCGAGGCCATGACCAATAGAATAATTCTCATCCATCAGGGGAAGGTTTTTGCTCAAGGAGATATCCACTATATCAGAGATTTGATCGAAACCCATCCTCACATCGTCTCCATCAAATGCAGCCAATCCCGTCTTCTAGCCGAGAAGTTCATTGGCTATGACTATGTCTTGAAGGTGCATTTCGATCTTCAGAAAAAATCTCTTCTTGTCGAGACAAACAACAGGGATAAATTCTTTTCTCTTCTGCCCTCTCTTTTTATCGACAATAACATTGAGGTGGAGGAGATTACCTCTCCGGATGATAACCTTCAAGCAGTTTTCGATTATTTGATCGGGAAGTAGATATGACACAGAGCGACACAAGAAAGTTTTCATTCTTTCTTCAATCGGCTAAAGATGTCTTTGTTTTTTTCTTTTCACTGGCCAAGAAGGTCAGAAAGACGAAGATCTTTTTCTTCATAAGCTTTCTCCCGGTTTTTATGGCCTTTGTCGTGAAATTCTCGCAGATATTTTCTCTGGCCAGGAATATCGAAGGCATTTATATTTTCAATAACATGATCATGATGTTCTATATGCAGTTTCTGATACTGATTCTGGCGCTCTTTTACGGAACCTCTGTGAGTTCTGAAGAATTGGAAGGGAAAACACTGACCTACCTGACAACACGTCCGGTTTCTAAATCAGCCATAATTATCGGGAAATATCTCGCTTATACCGGATTGGTCATCATCATGACCACGTTGGGTGTTGTTTTTTCTTTTTTGGTGCTGAATCTGAATGAACTCTACGAGTTATCCTTGTATAAAATTCTCTTGAGGGATGTGGCGGTTTTAGGCCTGGGCCTTATGTGTTACACTGCGTTTTTTACTTTTGTGGGGACCATTTTGAAGCGGTCTATCATGTTCGGGCTCGTTTTCAGTTTCGGTTGGGAGAATGTGATTCAATATTTTCCCGGCTCCACCCAGAAATTCACTATCGTGCATTACCTCAAATCGCTTCTTCCGTCTCCATCTACTGGGAGATTTTCCTTCCTGCTCTTCCGCCTTGAGCCAAGCTCGACAGGGAACTCTGTTTTCATGCTCTTCCTTATCACAGGTGTTTTCCTAGGGTTGGCCTGTATACTCTTTACGTTCAAAGAATATATTATGGAAGACTAGAATTCTGGATTATCAATTCTCAAAATTTCGAAAAAAGACTAATCCCCAAGGTGAACACAAGGAAGAGCAAGAACAAATGGATCGTTATTCTTCTTTTTCTGGTGCTGCCATCTCTTTGAGTTTATTGAGTAATTCCTCGGGAATGCTGGCGTAGATTTTCACATACTCTTCGGTCGAACTGATCTCGATCTTATTGAGCAGTTCGCCGATCTCTGGCTTCTCTGCTGCAGCCATGCCGCCGAAAGCTTTTATTCCGTTTAAGGCTTCGGCGACTTTCTTGTTACCCTCAGCATTGGGGCTCATGGCCATGATTTCTGCGATCAGGTTCTGATTCTTGTAATCAAAATACAGAGCCACTGCCTCGATTTCTTTCATGGCACCCATCATGGGATTTGCAGACGCTGCTTGTTCCATAGCTTCGGCGGGAATAAGCATGGCTCCCCAGAATAGAGCGTCTTTGTTGGTCTTGTCTATCAGAGCAGAAAGCTTTGCGTTTTTAAAGACATTGTCTTTCTTGTTTTCCAAAACATCCAAGACCGCCTTCACTGGGATTTCATTTCCTACCACAACATTCGAGTCGTCTATAAAAGAAAAGGCTCCTGATTCATCCTCTGACCAAATTTTATACAGGGTGAAGTTTTCATATTGTTCTTCCATGAGCTCCTGCCCTTCCTCCTCGACTTTTGCCTTAATCAGAGCAAGAATCGCATCCTTATCATATTTTAGGTTGACAACTCCCACGCCCTCTTGGTTTCCTTCGCTTGGACCTTTCATTATACCGGCCGCGAGAAAGTAAATATCCTTTTGGGGATCGATTCCGGTTTTCTCGATAAACTCCTGGTACTTTTGATAATCCTCCTGTTCTTGAAGGGTCTTGCTGGCAATTTCTGTTGACATGGCCCTGTGGACATCGACAAAGAAAACACCGAGAACATCGCCTGGAATCATTCCAAGAATATCCTGGGCTTTGGCTGTCCCCGCCTTAGGGGCAGCTGCCTTTTTTCCACATGCCATAAACGAGAATAAAACAAGAAGTACGGCGAGATTAAAAGCAATGAGTTTTTTCATTTCAGATGTCTCCTCCTCAAATCATAATATTAAATTTCGTCAGTGAATATATCAGAAAATCTCACTAAAGAGCAAGTAAAAAAAAGCGGATCCTTAGCTAAGATATCTGTAGAGTTCCATTTGGCTGGAATAGAGCCAGCAGCGGATCCAGATCAAGCTGAAAATGAATACCTGTTGGAACAAGAATGCAATCGATACGCCCCATAAGTGGGATTGAGGGATAAATCCTTGAATTAAAATATAGACGACTGTGACCGCAACCTGGACGAGAAAGAGGAGAGAGAACAGACCTAGAGTCGATCCTAAATGTCTGAAAACAAATCCAAAAGCTCCCAACGCGGATTTCATAACATTCCGGCTCTCTTCGAGAACGATCTTTATGCGTCCGTAGTCGAAAACCATCTGTATAAAAAGAAAGAGGACCAAGACAATAAGGTAGAAAACAAGGCCGAGATAGAAAGGTGTTATCTCTGAGAAGGCATTTTCTCTCACATTTTCCAGAATCGTGCCTAATATTCCGAAAGAGACAAAAGGGAACAGGATGAAAAAAAACCAGGACAAGAACATAAGCAAAAAGAAGCGAAAAAAATGGGAGCCCGCACCCTGGAAAAATTCTCCCATAGAAAATTTTCCTTCTTTTTTGTTGAAAATAGAAAGAATACCACCAGCCAGAAATGTATGGAGGATGATGTAAAGAAGTCCCATGATGAGGACAATAGAAGGAAGGTCAAAGATACGCATCATGATTAAACCCTCCAGGTTGTTAAGGATGGCGCCCTTGCCGATGATGGAGGGAGTGAATGTCTTCTCCAGACCCTCTGCTTCATCTCGAAATTCTTCCCACCACAGATAATCGAATCCTTCTACCATCCGCTCTCCTACCAGACTGTCACCAAAAGAATCTTTGAGTGAGTGATACATCGGCAGGGCTAGGATAAGGGAGAAAGCAAGATTGACTATGAGAAGCAAGAGGATCATAAGGGCTGCTTTCCACGTGTTTGTAAATCCTTTGATGAAATTGATCAAGACTTTCATCTTTTCATCGGCTCCTCTTCCTTATAATTTTCCTCTATGCATCCGAGATCACATTCGTGATATAATGGGCGACCTGTTTGCAGAAAAGCCCATGTTTTTCCATCTTAATAAAGATAAGGGCTTTTCGCAAGAATTGGGTAAACGGGATAACAAATATGGATTTTAAATTGTTTACCTTTGGAGGGAATGATATGAGAGTGCTGCAAAAGATGGCTGTCGGTTGTTTGATTTTTATCTTCGCGTCGCTGATTTTGCTGGCTGAAGAGCCCCTGGCTTCCAAGGACCTCATCCAAGCTCTCAGTCAGGAAGTCTCTGGTGAACGGGCCTTTAATTATACGGTGCTCGTCTCCCATTACGACCGCATTCAAGCATGCCAGGGATGGCATGATGCTGCAGAGATGATCAAAAAGGAATTGGAGGGAATGGGGTATGAGGATATCTCACTCGAGGGATGGCCGTCGAATGGATCGAGGTACTATTATACCTACCGCACTCCTATCGGATGGAGCGCCAACAAAGCCGAGCTTTGGATGCTCTCACCGGTAAAGGAGAGGCTTTGTTCCTATGGGGAGATACCTCTGACCCTAGTCAAGCACAGCAATTCAGCGGACTGCGAGGCAGAACTTATCGATGTCGGCACAGGAGTTGGAGATAGTTCCTATGAAGGCAAAGACGTCAGAGGAAAGATCGTTTTAGCAACAGCATATACAGGATCGGTTATGAGAGAGGCCGTGCTCCAGAGAGGTGCTTTAGGAGTGGTGACCTGGTATCCTCCTGAGGTCAGACCTGGTTATCCGAATATGATCCGCTACACAGCTATCTGGCCGACTTGGGACGAGAAGGACCGGATAGGTTTTGGTTTTAATGTGAGTAAGCAGCAGGGTTGGATGCTCAAAAAAGCATTGGAAGAAGGAAAAAAAGTGGTTTTGAAGGCCACAGTAGATGCTGAGTATTCTGATGGACAGATCGAGGCCCTATCCGCTGCATTCCCGGGGACAGTAGAGCCTGATAAGGAGGTCATGATCATCGGACATCTCTGCCATCCAACACCGAGTGCAAATGATAACGCCAGCGGGAGCGGAGGCATGCTCGAAATGGCCAGGGCTTTGAAGATGATGGTCAGCAAAGGACTGATCGAACCTCCAAGGAGGACGATTCGGTTTCTCTGGGTTCCTGAGTTCAACGGCACCGTTCCTTATATAAAAGCTCATCTGGAGAGGACGAGAAATACTCTCTCGGTCATCAATTGTGATATGATTGGAGAAAATCTGCACCTGACAGGCGGCACATTCAATATCACGTGCACACCGGATTCTATGCCTTCCTATCTAAACGATGTCGTGGTGAATTTCACCAAATTGGCTGAAGGGTTGAATCTGCGGAGCCTGAATGGGAGCAATCATCCGTTTGCCTATAAGATTCGACCTTTTAGTGGTGGAAGCGACCATTACATTTTCAATGATGGAGCGCTGAAGGTTCCTTCTGTGATGTTCGGACACGGAGATATTTTCCATCACACGAGTCTCGATACGCCAGATAAAGTGGACTCTTCAGAGTTGCGGCGGGTCAGCTTCATCGCATTGGGGGCTTCTTATTATCTGGCGAGTGCATCCAATAAGGACGCGGTAGAGATGGCCAGCCTTATAGCAAGGAATGGCCTGTCCAGACTATCTGAGGATTATTATGACAGCCTAGCGCTTCTCCGAAAAGCGGAAAATTCGCAAAAGGCTCGTCAGGCTTATAAGCATGTTTTGAACGTACTCCAACATTCCGCACGGAGAGAGAAGAAATCTGTGCTTTCACCTTCTGTCTTTACAACCGATCCTGGAGCAAGAAGAGAAATCGAGACATATCTTGTAGGTATGGAAAGGATGAAAGAAGCTTTTGGAGATGATTTGAAGAGCAGATACACCCAGATTTGTAAAGGATTCGGAATAAAACCCGAGAAGCTCGTATTGTCCTCTGAAGAGGCGGAGTTGAACAGGATTGTGCCTCAAAGGGTGACCACATTTGTCTGCCCGCTTCAGAGAGAGTATGTGACGGAAAAGCTTGGAGAGAAGGCTTTTAACGGTGTCGATTTGAACGGGTATGCAGCCTACGAAGCGCTGAATTTTGTGGATGGAGAGAGAAGTCTGCTGGAGATTGCCCTTGCTGTCTCAGCCGAATACGGACCGATCGAACCACAAAAAATTTATGATTTCTTCAGGGTCCTTGAAAAAGCCGAACTGATCATGTTGAAAAGAAGCTAAACGCTGCACCCCAGGTAGAGGTTTCTGTAGTCAGCTCAAGGATCGAGAAAAAGCAGAGATCAAGGCCCCTATTGAGGTGAAAAAGATGACGGTTAAGGAAACTATTCAACAGCGAAGGAGTGTGCGTCGTTACCTGGACAAATCCGTTGAAAGAGAGAAAATTCTCGTTTGTCTCGAAGCTGCCAGATTGGCACCTTCAGCGGACAATGTCCAACCTTGGAGGTTCGTGGTCATAGACGATCCTGAGCTCAAGAAAAAATTCGCCAAGAAGGTTTTTTCAGGTATCTATAGCATTTCGAAATTCGCAGCCAAGGCTCCTGTGTTGATTTTGATTCTTGCCCGTCTCGATATTATTGCCAACAGAATCGGTAAGCAGATTCAAGGTGTGAACTTTTATTTGATCGATATCGGGATTGCAGGAGAGCATATCGTTTTACAGGCAGAGGAACTTGGACTCGGGACCTGTTGGATAGGCTGGTTCAATTCCAGAAATGCTAGGAAGATCTTGGGGATCCCCAGAAAGTACAAGATCGTATCCCTCTTATCAATGGGTTATCATGAAAAAAAACCACGAAGGGAAAAGAGGAGAAAGTCTCTTAAGGAAATCACATGGTTTAACGAAATCGGTTGATCATGACTTCTGGAAAACTCAGCCCATGATTTCTTTCAAGGCTTCTTGGATGAGATCTAAGGCCTTAATCAAACGTTCTTTTTTCTCTCCATATCCAAAGCGAAGGTAGCGGTCCATTGCAAAATGATCTCCAGGCACGATAAGGACACTTTTTTTCTCGCGGATTTTGTTGACCAACTCAGTCGAATTCATATCAAGAGTATACCGGGCGAACGTTATGGCTCCTGCTTGGGGAGGTACATAGTGGAACAGCCCATCTTGCGTCTCGAACCAAGAATTCAGGATTTCGATATTTGCACCTAATATGCTCCGCGTTCGTCCAAGTATTCTGTCTCTTTTATCCGACGCTAAAGCTATTCTTGCCAATCTGTCACTTACGGCACTGATCGATATGGTTGTGTAGTCGTGATAGGGCCAAACCTTCTGGATGAAATCTTTAGGAGCAACCATCCATCCCATTCTCAGCCCTGGGAGACCGTACGCCTTGGATAGACCGTTGCTCACCACGACTTTTTTATATGTCCCCCAAAAGCTGGGAGTCGTTTGTCCATCCAGCTCTGCTCCTTGGTAGACCTCATCAGCGAAGATCCAAGCATCAGCTTTCTCAGCTAATTCCAAGATCGTTTCTCTGGCTTCTGTACTGAGGCGGCTTCCCGTGGGATTGTTGGGATTCGTGACAGCGATGATTTTAGTTCTGGACGTGACCGATTTCTTCAGTTCGTCCAGATCAGGATTCCAATTGAGATTTTCTCTGAGGCGGTATGTTTTGACATGTGCTCCGAATGCGCGCATCAGCCCCCAAAGCTGCATATAATTTGGGATCATAAACAGGGTTTCGTCTCCAGGTTCGATCTGACTCCAGGCCAAAAGAAAGTTGGCCTCGGCCGATCCGGATGTGATCAAGATGTTTTCGATGTCGGTTCCGGGATAGAGAGCGCAGACTCTTTCTCTCAGTTCTGGCGTTCCATTTGTCTGGAGATATCCCAGATTCGTATTTAAAATTTCCTCCATTTCCTTGCTCGAGATGAGCTCCTGAAAGGAGAGGGGGTGCACTCCGCTTTCTGAAAGGTTATAATCCACCAGATTCTCCCATTGGGACTGCATCCGTTCCATCTTGAAGTGTTCAATTTTCATGGCTTGATCCTTTTAAAACGGTTATATTTCGACCTTAAAGGCTCCTTTAAGGGCAAATCCAAAGATTATCGACAGCACGAAATACACGATCAACCAGTGTATGTGCCAGCCAAATAGATTCATATTCTGTGTTGGGTACTGGATTTCGACAGACCTGACCATTGAGTCGTCTTTTATCGGCAATTCTGTCGGATACAGGACCTGTTTGATAATGTTTTTCCCTGTTTTCATCGGAGAGATCTTGCTGAGGGCCTTCTGGGCGACAGATACCCTTTTGGTGACTGTTTCTCCATCAATGGTCAACGTCAGTTGATGGATGCCTTGTTTTCTGGCTGAGAATCTCCAATCGATTTCTTTGAATTCTTCTATTCTCAAGGGAGGCGTTTCTATATTCAGTTCTGGAGAGGGCTCGATTTCGAAGGAGATCTGCATCGGATTCTGATTTTCCTTCAATTTAACTTTCAGAAGCGCCGATTGATTCGGTGTCAGGGATTGATATCCAAACCAAAAATTGAGCTGAATAAGGATAAGAATGAGCGGGAGAATCATCACCATCATGGGTTTTGCGGAATATCCGATATACCTGAGATTGCAGCGGAGGATATTTCCCTGAGCCTGCAGAGAAAGGGCGAGGCTGTCTTTGTACAGACGCAGTTCCAGAAGATGCGCTTTTATTTTGTTTTTGACTTGCTTGATTCCTCTCTGGTTGGATGTCCATTTGAAAACGAAGAGCATCAAAAGCCCAGTGAGAAAAGAGACCACAATCATCCCTATCCAAGGGCTCATGCTGCGGAAGGGATAGAAGAGAGCATCGAATATTTTGCCGAAG